>Ga0207679_10000018_pt1 | contig 238375 bp, 221 predicted proteins | sample KBSC73metaG_FD_184320 | JGI IMG/M metagenome (GOLD analysis project Ga0207679, IMG submission 184320) | Corn rhizosphere microbial communities from Kellogg Biological Station, Michigan, USA - KBS C7-3 metaG (SPAdes) (version 2) | ecosystem: Host-associated > Plants > Roots > Rhizosphere >...
GAGAGGTCAGCAGTGCGCCATTTAACTCGACGGTGGCGAGGTGGCCGCCTTTGCTGTGGTTGAACACCACGCGGTTGTTGTCGGGCAGGCGCAGGTTTTGAAGCTGACCGCAGGCGTCGTAGCCATAACGCAAGGTGCCCCAGCCTTGGTGTTCGGCGGTGAGACGGTTTTGTGGGTCGTATTCGTAGGCTAACGCCCAGTGGCCGTCGTCGACGCTAAGGAGGTTGCCTTGGCGGTCGTAGGTATATTCAACAAGGTTACCGTCGGGGAGGGTTTTTCGTACAAGGCGTCCGGCGTGGTCTCGCTCATAACGAGTAACGAGCTGACTGCCATCGTCGCCGTGTTCGGTCTTTTCCTGCAGGTTGCCGTTGAGGTCGTAGGCGTAAGCGCTACGCTGCCCATCAAACCCGACTTCCTGTTGAATCAGCCCGTTGGGGTGGTAGTCGAGCCGGTAGGTCTCGCCAACCTCGTTTTCGATCTCGGTCAGCAGTAACCGGGCGTTGTCGTAGCGGTAGTGGACCTGGGTGCCATCGGCATTGATACGGCGGCTGATCAGGTGCAAGCCGTCGGCGTATTCGTAGCGGGTGACACGCCCGAGTTCATCGCGTTCGGCGGTGATTTTTCCGTAGGGGTTGTAGCTGTATTCCCGACACGCCCCACCGGGCAGCACCACGCGAACCAACCGACCCACGCTGTCCCACTGATACTGGGTCAGCGCGCCATGCTCATCCTCGCGGGCAATCTGTCGACCCAAGTCGTCATAGCGATAGCGCCGCACACCGCCATTGGGCAGCGTCTGCTCCAGCAGTTGCCCGCGCTCATTCCACACCAGCCGCTGGCAGCTGTGATCCGGGTACCAAACCCCAACCAGTTGTCCGTATTGGTCGTAGCTGTAGTCGGTGACATGCCCATCGGGATCGGTCTTACGAATGACATCGCCCTGGTCATTGCGCTCGTACTTCCAGACCGCCAGACCCCGCCTTACAACCCGTACGAAGCCATTGTCATGCTCGTAGGACGTCGGCTCGTCATCCCCCGGAAACAGCGCGACCAAGCGCCCGGCTTCATCGTACTGATACGCCGTCACCGCCCCCAACGGGTCCTGCTCGACCGTTAGCCGACCTTTGTCATCGTAGGATTTGAAGTGCTGCGCACCGTCCGGATCAATCCGCTGCACCAGCCGCGCCCGGTGGTCATGGACATACACTTCCTGACTGCCATCGGCGTTGTGCACCGTGACGCGACCGTCCTCGCCCCAGACATAGCGCGTGTCCATCTGCGAAAAACTGGCCCAATGCCGGACACATCGCGCCGCCTTGCCAGACCGTTCCCACGCCCAGAAGAAACTCGCCCCACCGGCCAATTGCCGCTCGAGAATGACGTGCTGCTCGTCGTAGCGGTAAACCTCGCTTTCGCCGACGGCATTGGTCGCCGAGACCAGCCGTCCAGCGTCGTCATAGGCGTAGGCAACAACGTGCTGCTCCGTCACCCAGACGTAGGGTTCATGCCCCGTGGCGCGCTGAACCTGGTAATCCACCGCCACAATGCGGCCCCGTTCATAGCGCAAAAACAGCGACCGGCCCGCGCCGTTATCCAACCGTTCGATGCGCCCCAATACGTCGCGGAAAATTCGCAGGCGGTTGTCATACGCGTCACTGATCGAGACCAATACACCGTCGCGAAAGTGATAAAACCGCGCCGCCTGGGCCAGCACCAGTTCATCCGGCGAAGCGCCCAGATAGATCGCCGCTTCAGCCAGGCTGTTGGTGATCGCGGGGCGAGCCGCGGTGGGCAGCGGGAACTCAGTCGTGCGGTTTTCATGGTCAATCCAGACGACCGAATCGCCCACCACAGAAAGCCTGTGCGCCAGCGAATGACTCCAGCCAAACCCCAACCCGCAATCCACTTCCACCGCACTGGTGCGGTACAACCGGGTCCACTCGAACGGCAAGATCCCGTCCAGCGTGCCATCGGTCAGGGTGAGCAGCTCCTCGCCGGTAACCATCGACACCGGGCAGCCGTTGGTGACGGTCTTGTCCGAAGACGCGGCAGCATCCCCCGCAGGGTTTTTCCCCGAAACAGGCACATCATCGACAGGCTCCTGCCTGACCAACACGGTCTTCTGTGTCTTGTTACGAACCGCCGGCACCGGGTTCGAAACCACGTGCTCCCCAGCCTTCAACGGCGCAACCGGTACAGTCTTGATCGCTGTCGCCGGGCCACCGAGCAGCAAAGGCTTCAACGCCTCGGCATGCGCGTCCAACTTTGGCCCCAGCAACTGATCGGCCAGCATCTCCAGCCACTGGCGCGCTCGTCCGGATTTGATATGCCCCAGCACCTGAGCGCCCAGGCGAATCTGCACGCCCATGCCACGGGTCGCCCAGATCAGCAATAGATTGATCAACACCTCGCCGGTGATCTCGCCCAGCACTTCATACATCTCGGGCGGTGGTAGCAGGCGTATCCAACTGACCATGGCCGACACGTAGATAAACAGCAGCGGCTCATCGCTGAGCACCAACAGCCCCTTTGCGAGGGTGTCGTTGCCCAGTCTCAGCAGTTCATCAAGTTCGGCCTGGGTGATGTACTGCAGCAATTTCTCGCCGTTGGCTTTGAGGTTCGCCAGCAAGTCATACAGCTGCGTAATGTTGTCCCACAGGTTGTAGAGCGCCTTGGCTATCCCGGTGGAAAAGGCCAAGCGCTGCATCGCGCTGCGCTCGAACCGCGTAGCGTTGGCGAAGTCGTCCCACTGGGGCTGGAAGGTCTTGGTCCATTCGTCACGCAGGTGACCTTCCAAGCCCGCGATCACCGACTGATAAGACGCATACAGCGCCTTGACGTGATCCTTGGAAACGTTGGGATAGAAGGTGATTTGGTACTGCTGGTTGCGATCACACTCGGTGATTTCGAGGATGCCGCTGGGACCGATGGTTCGATGGAGTGGTGCGCCGAGCGGGCCGCCGTCCTGGGTAATGGCTTGCAGCATCACCGGCGTATTGCCGATCGGCACAAACCGAGTGCTTTCGAACATATGCACCAGAGTCAACGATCCCTGGGTATTGCACATGGCGACCGTTTTACTTGGGGCGTTGGAAGAAGCCGGCGCCACCAACGCCACCTCTTCCCCAACTTTGAACACCTGCTCCACTGCCAGTGCCGAAACGCTCCAGAAGCTCTCGGCCCACTCATCAAAGGTGTTCAGGCAACCGCGCAAGTCACGAAAGACGCGCTCAACGTCCGGCGCCTCGGCATCCATGGGGGCCAGGACAAAACTGGCAATGACGGGAATCAAGAGGCAGCCCCGACAACCGGGGCATTAACGGGTGGGTACATCGGCGGTCCCTCGCACTGAATGATCAGGCGAGAGACTTTGGAGAGGTTCGTCAGGTAAAGAAGTCGGCGCTATTCGCCAGGACGGCTAGGAGGGTTCGCCAAAACTTCGGGTAAACGGGGAGTCGATCGTAGGAGTCGGATTACAGGTGGAGAAGCCTTACAGCTTCAGTTGCCCAATCGCCTTGCTCAACTCCCCAGCCAAGGTCGCCAGCTCATTGCTGGTGGTCGCCGAATCCACCGTCTGTTGCACGGTGTTTTCGGTCACATCACGAATGCTCACTACCGCTCGGTTCATTTCTTCGGCCACATGGCTTTGCTGCTCGGCGGCAACGGCGATCTGGGTGTTGCTTTCACGCATCTGCGCCACGGCGCCGGTGATTTCGGCCAGTGCTGCGCCGGCTTCCTGGGCCTGCTGTACGCAGTCGTCGGCCTTGAACGAGCTTTCCTGCATAAAGTCTACGGCGTCGCGGGTGCCGGCCTGGAGGGCCGAGACCATGCGGGTGATTTCGTCGGTGGAACTCTGCACGCGCTTGGCCAGGTTACGCACTTCGTCGGCGACCACGGCGAAACCCCGGCCCATTTCACCGGCGCGGGCGGCTTCGATGGCGGCGTTGAGGGCGAGCAGGTTGGTTTGTTCGGCAATGCTGTGGATCACGCCGACCACGCTGTTGATCTTCTGGCTGTCTTCGGCGAGTTTCTGGATCATCTCGGCGGTCTGCTGCACGCCGCTGGACAGCCCGGCAATCGAGTGTTGCACCCGGGTCACGACTTCCTGGCCGCTGCCGGCGAGGGTGTCGGCGGTCTGGGACAGGTCACGGGTCGCGCCGGCATGTTGGGCGATGTGGTAGACGGTGGCGGTCATCTCGTTGATCGCGGTGGCGGCCTGGTCGGTTTCGCTTTGCTGGCCGAGCATGCCGTGCTGCACCTCGTTCATGCTGCTGGCCAACCGTGCGGCGCCGTCGTCCAGGAGCTTGGCGGTGCGCGCCACGGTGTTGACCACCCGCTGGTAGCCGGCTTGCATGGCGTTGAAGGCGCTGGCCATCTGGCCGACTTCATCTTTGCAGGCCAGAGGCACGCGGGCTGAGAGGTCGCCGGTCTTTTCGACGTGCAGCATCACATCCTTGAGGGTGTTGAGCTGGCTGAGCAGGAAGCGAATCAGCAACTGCGAGGCGCAGAGCATCGCCAGCATCAGGATCAGCACGGCGATGGCGTAGTTGGCGAAGCGTTCACTGAACACCTGGCTCAGGCTCGGTGCGTAGGCGAGCACGGCGACCTGTTGCCCATCGGCGCGCGTGATGACTTCGGCGCCCATCAGTGGGTTTTCGCCGAACAATGGCAGGTGATTGAGTTCGACCCAGCCGCTGGCGCTGTTCAGGGCTGACAGGTCTTGATCGGCCATTTGTGGGGCTTGGCCACGGGCAAATGTCAGCCAAGACTCACCCTTGGGCAGCGCCTTGTCGGCTGGCCACGCACCGAGCAGGCGCGCCTCGGTTTGTGCCGCGGCTTGGGATGCATGGCTGCGCGACTGCTGTTCCAGATGCACTGCATACAGCACCAGGAGCAGGGTGGTGATAAAGGCGACCGCGTTGACGGCCCAGAATTTGTACTTCAGCGAGATATTGCTAAGCCAGGCACCCATGGAAGGTTTTCTCTGATAGCGGAAACAGCATTGGCAAGGTGCCATTATAGTGCCGCTATTGAGGAAAATCATTTTGACGTGGGTCAATGCGCCGCATCAATCCACGACAGGCAGCCCGAAAAAGGCGCGGGCGCAGGCGGTGCTGTGTCGGGCCAGGTCTTCCATGCTTTCGTTGCGGTGCAGGGCAACTTCGCGCAGCACTTCTGGCAGGTAGGCCGGTTCATTGCGACCGTTTTTTGGCTTGGGGCGCAGCGTGCGCGGCAGCAGGTAGGGCGCATCGCTCTCCAGCATCAGGCGGTTTCGGGGTATTTCCCTGACCAGTGGGTGCAGGTGTGTGCCACGGCGCTCGTCGCAGATCCAGCCGGTGATGCCAATGTGCAAATCGAGGTCGAGGTAGCTGAACAGCGCTGACTGTTCGCCGGTAAAGCAATGCACCACGGCGGCAGTCAGGTGGTCGCGGTAGTCCTTGAGGATGTCCAGCAGGCGCTGGTTGGCGTCACGTTCGTGCAGGAACACTGGCAACTTCAGTTCGACGGCCAGGGCCAGGTGCGCCTCCAGGACTTTCTCCTGCTGCGGGCGCGGGGAAAAATCACGATTGAAATCCAACCCGCATTCGCCTACGGCGCGAACGCGCGTTTCGTTGAGCAAGCCGCGCAGGCGCTGGTCGCTATCACCGTTCCAATCGCTGGCGGCGTGGGGATGGATGCCGGCGGTGCTGAACAGGCGTTGCCCGCTTTCATCGAGCTTTACGCACAGCTCCAACGCTTGTTCGCTACCCTCGATGCTGGTGCCGGTGAGCACCAATTGTTGCACGCCAGCGGCATAGGCTCGGTCAAGAACGGCCTGGTGCTTCTCGTCGAAACTGGGGTTGGTCAGGTTGACGCCGATATCAATGAGTTGCATGGTGCTATCTCCGCCTGCGGCCGGAAAGCATATCAGAGCTGTAGATTTATAAGAAAAACGAAGAACTACAACGAGTTATAGCTGTCTTTGAACGTCGCAAGCGACATTGTGGTTGGCGAGTCGCCCTGCCTGATGCCGCCGTTGCGTGCCTTGCCAGCGCATAAAGCGCTCTGTTTCTGACCTCCAGTCCTGCGTTTTTCGCGAAGGTGCTGGCCAGTATTCTTTCCGGAGAGCGGATGATCCGACCCTCGGCGTTGCTTATATTGTGCCTGACGTTACTGCTGCCCATGGCGGCGGTCGCGCGTCTGGACGGGCCGCTGGAAGTGACCAAGCCCAGCAAGGTCCGCGACCTGGCGGAGATTCGCTCCAGTCGCACCCTGCGCGTGCTGGTCAACCAAAGCCGCAACAGTTCCGGTGAGATTCAGGGCCAGGCCATTGGTGTCGAATACCATCGCCTGCGCGCCTTCGAGCAATACCTCAATGGCCATGCCCGTGACGGCCAGGAAATCAACCTCAAGATCATCCCCAAGGCCAAGGATCAACTGCTCGGTGCGCTGGCGCGTGGCGAAGGCGACCTGGTGGCGCCAGGTGAGTTGCTGGATATGAAGGCGGCCCACAGGATCAGTACGAGTGACCCGATCGCCAGCGGTGTGCCGTTGTGGCTGGTCGGGGTGAAGGGCGAGCGACGGTTTACCAAGCTGGAGCAACTGTCCGGGCGCACCCTGGCGCTGACCACCGGCAGTGCAGCGGCGGATGCCATCAGCCAGGTCAATCAGAAACTGGCCCTGCACAAGCAGCCGCCGATCAAGGTGGAATGGGTCGACCCGACGCTGGCCGTGGAGGATGTGCTGGAGATGGTCCAGGCCGGGATATTCCACCTGACCATTGTCGAGAAGCCGATTGCCGAGCGCTGGTCAAAGATCCTGCCCAAATTGCGCTTCGACAAACAGGTGGTTATCAACGAGCCGGGTGATGAGTACTGGTTCGTGCGCCAGGATGCTTCGATGCTGCGGGCGAGTATCGATCGTTTCCTCAAGAGCTACCGAACCCCTTCCGATCAGGATGTGGCGTTCCAACGGATCTATCGTCGCCTTTATCAAGTACGTAACCCATTGGCCCGGATCGACCGCCAGCGCCTGGAGAAACTGCGCCCCATCCTGCAAAAACACGCGCGCGAGCAGGGCATGGATTGGCTGAACCTCGCCGCACTCGCCTTCAAGGAGTCGGCACTCGACCCGGGCGCGCGTAACAGCGGCGGGCCCACGGGGTTGATGCAGATCACGCCTTCGGCGGCGCAGCGGGTGGGGGTCAATAATATCGAAAGCCTCGACAGCAACGTGCAGGCGGGGGCGCGCTACCTGGCGATGATCCGCCGCAAGTTTTTCGCCAGCCCCAAGCTTAACGAGCGCGAACGCATGGCTTTTGTCCTGGCGGCCTACAACATGGGGCCGGAGCGGGTGCAGGGCATGCGCACCGAGGCGAAACGCCGGGGGCTTAACCCCAACCAGTGGTTCTTCCAGGTTGAACGCATTGCCATGGAGCAGGTGGGGATGAGCGGCGTCAGCTATGTTAATAGCGTCAATAAGTACTACCTGGCGTTTGATCGGGAACGGGAGTCCCTGGAGCCGTCGGGGCCAAAAATCGCCTCACGAAAATAATCGAATATATCGATATTTATAAGGCATTTTTTCGGCTTTTATCATTGCCTAAACTGATTAATATAGCGGCCAACCAACCCCTACTTTAAAAAGGATTCGCACCATGAGCCCACTGATCAAAAACCTCCTGTCCACCCGTGCCGGTTATGGCCTGACCATTCTACGCATCGTCGTCGGCATCATCTTTGCCGCCCACGGATCGCAAAAGCTCTTTGGCTGGTTCGGTGGCTACGGCTTGGCGGGCACTGCCCAATGGATGGAAAGTATTGGCCTGGCGCCAGGCACCTTGATGGCGCTGTTGTCGGGAGGGACCGAGTTCTTCGCTGGCTTGGCGTTGATCATTGGCCTGTTGGCACGCCCTGCGGCATTGGGCCTGACCATCCTGTCGCTGGTGGCGATCTTCTCGGTGCATATCCACAACGGTCTGTTCATGGCCAACAACGGTTATGAGTTCGCACTGGCCCTGTTGGGCGGCTCGCTGGCGGTGCTGCTGGAAGGCGCTGGCAAACTGTCTGCCGACCGCGCCATCGCCCATTGATCCTTGCGCAAAACCCTGGAAAGGCCCGCCTGTGCGGGCCTTTTCGTTGCCTGGGATTCTTGACACCGCCCCACCGGCTTCTCTAGGATGCTGCCCATGCGCCGATTTAAACAGCTAATTGCGGGGCGCCACTGGGACTCGATGCAGCCCGACAGAAGTCAGCTCTCATTCAAGGAGCGTGCTTCGAAATACCGCTAAAGCGCTGGTTCGGTGTTGCCTCTCACCTGCCCGCAGACTTTTGAGGCAGAGACTCGACACGATGAATGCACTACGCCCCCTCATACGCCTGGCCCCGATCACCGCGGACCTCACCCAACGCAATCCAAAAATACTCCTGGGCGGTAAGCACCAGCCGACGCTATTGCGTTACCTGGACGGCTGGCCACGTCGCACCGGCCGGCCTTCGGCATTCCTGATCCAATTTGTCGAAGATGGCGATTCCCTCGCACGCTTCGCCAACAACAGTTTTGACCTTGCGGTGATCCAGGCCCCCACTGCTGGCGACGCTGCCGAGGTGATTCGCCAGTTGACGCGCATTGCACGACAAGGCCTGATTGCGCGCCGTTGAGCCTTCAGTACAGCGCGGTGGCAGGTATCGGCCGATGGCGACGCTGCCATCGAAACAGCCCCGCGGCAAGCAGGCAGAGCAATGCAGGCATGGGTGCTATCACCAACCATTTCACCTTGCGCTCCAGGCGATGCAGCGGCGCGTAGGCCTCCATCCTCAGCGCATGCAGTTCCATCGGTAAGCGCAAGCGCTCTTTGTTGAGTGCTTGCAACTGGGTATTGGTATCGACCACCTCGGTGCCGAGGGCCGTCGCCTCGGGGTTCAGGCGCTGCCATTCCTTTTCGGTTTGCGCCAGTCGTCGCTCAAGATCGTTCGCCCGAGTTTGATAGGCGTGTGCGGTGGTTTCGCGCAGGTTGGCCAGTGTTTGCAACGAACGCGTCATCACGCGTGGTCGAATGTCCGCAAGTACAGAAGGGGCTGCCAGGTTATCCAGGGTGTTCAGTACAAACAGGCTGTTGCCGTGTGGTGCCGAACTGCTGATTTCCTCGCTGAGTACATCCGTGTCGGCAACCACCACGACATGGATCTGGGCGGCTTTTTGCAGTCCGGGTGGCCGCCCGTCAATGCCGTCAGGAAACGCCGAATAAGCCGCCCCCTCAATGCGAGCCGCGATGACGTGATGTTCGCCTGGTGGGACGATTTCGCTGTCCGGTGCGCCCGGTTCCAGCAAGGCTGATTGCTTGGAGCTTTGCAACAGCGGGGTGAAGGTGGTCCGGCTGTTGTCCAGGGGAAGAAGGGCACCGCTGTTTGACACCGTCACCGATTCCAGTTTCCAGGTGCTGACGTCGCTCTCGTTCATCGCTTCTCGCGGCAGCGTCAGCAGGCCGGGTTCATGCTCCGATGAGGCGTAGGTACGATCGAGCAGTATCTTGTCGCTTTGCATATGGATACCCCACGCAACAAGCAGCCCGTCAAGCCTGGAGGCAGTGGGGGGGGGCTCTGGATCCATATCGCTCAGTGGATCGATAAACATCAATAACTTGCCGCCTCCCAGTACAAACTGGTCTACCGCGTAAAGGGTTTGTTCGGACAGCATGCGCGGGTGCACAAGCATCAGGGTTTTGATACGCGCAGGGATAGGGTGGGCACTCGACTCCAACTCGATAAGGTCAAAGTGGCCACGCAGTTCTTGCACGAGCGGCTCGATCAGCTCTCCTGCCGGCAGCCCTGATAGCAGTCCGATAACAGGAGGGGTGGGGTGGAGCAACTGGCTGATCAGGTGGCTGATTTCATACTCCAGTAAGTGTTCCCTGTCCGGTCTGAATGATTCGATGCGCTGTGCGGCCTGACCGTCGCGGGTGCCGATCAGGCCCAGGAAACCCTGCTGATCGTCGAGGCCATAAAGCCCCGCTTTGTAGGCGTCCTCTGAAAAAGGTGCGGGATCAATAATATGCAGGTTGATCCTGCCTCTGGCCGCTTGTTCGAAGGCCTTCAGTTTTGCTTCGACGCGTTTGCCGTACTGTTTCAACGTATTGCTCTTCAAGGCGGGCTTGCTGGCGTTGAAATAGTAAAAGTCCAGCGGGCTGTCCAATGTGGCAAGTAATTGCATTACGGCAGGCGACAACGAATTGTTTTTTTGTTGTGAAAAGTCCCAGCGTAGATCAGGAAGTTTAACAACCCACACCAGATTGAATGCCAGGAAAAGTAACAATATGACACTCAGCGTCATACCGGTGCGCAGAGCGGATCGCATCGAGAACGCTCCTTCTCAGCTGTTTTTATAGTTGAGGGTAATAGTTGTCGCGCAGAGAAAGGCAAACATCATACTGATGAAGTAAAGGCTTTCATGGAGGGTCAGCAAGCCGTGATCGATGATGCTGAAGCGCAACGATGGACTAAGGGACATCAAACTGTCGAGAACCCATATTGGCGCTTGATGTTCAAGAGCATCAAGTACGGAGGCCAAACCACTGGCCGCCGACAGCAGGCTCAGTGTCAATAGGAAAATGACCAGGCGCCGGCTGGTTAATACGCAAATAAAACAACCTACAGACAGGTAACTGCCGGCCAACAACCAACTGGCCAGGAATTGCGAGGCAATCAGCATGTTATCCGCCGGTCCCAGTACATTGACTGCCATCACCATCGGAAACATCAGCACTAATGCCACGCCAGTAACAACCCAGGCTGCGAGAAATTTACCCATCACCAGTGGGGTGGGTTTGATAGGCATTGTTTTTATCAGGTCGCCAAAGCCGCTCCCGTGCTCGTCCGCCCAGAGTTGCGTCGACAGGGCTGGGATCAGTAACAGGTACAGCCAGGGGTGCCATTCAAAGACGGCCTGCAAATCACTGCTGTTTCGCTCCAGCAGTTCGCTGGTGTGCAACCCCAGTGATGCCGAAAGCACTAGGAAGATGGCGATGCTCAGGTAGGTGGCCGGTGAAGAGAAATAGCTTGCAAGCTGGCGCTTGAAAACGGGGAGCAGCAGTTTCAAAGGGAAGCCTCTTGGCTCAAGTGATGAACAACATCATTCAGGCGGCCTGGCTCCAGTTTCAGTGAGTGTATTGGCCAGTGCCGGTCGGTAATCAGTGCGCTGACAGAGGGGTAAATGGTGTGGCCTGGCATTGCGAGAACGGTCACCGTGCCAGGGCTGTGGCGATCCTCTTCGATACCTGCAACGCCTGGTAGTACCGCGAGGGCCAGTAAATCAGGCGCGGACTCCGAGGCCAGGGTCACGGCGCGGAAGTGCCGGGAGCTACGCTGCAACTCGGGCATCGGCGCATCCGCCAGCAGGCGTCCACCGCCGATGACCAGGGCACGGGTGCAGATGCCGGCCAGTGCTTCGCACTCGCGTGAAGCGACGATGACGGTCATTTCTTCGGTCAGGGACTGGATAAGTGTCCTGAGCTTGCCTTGCTGATGCGGCGCCAGGCCGTCAAAGGGTTCGTCCAGCAACAGGACCCCTGGGTCATGCAGGATGGCCTGGGCAATCGCGACTTTGCGCTTGAGACTCGGGGGCAGTGTGTGGATCGGATAGCTGAGTACCGATGACAATTCGAGCCGGGTGACGGCGCGTTCCACCCGACTGCGCTTTTCGGCACCCTGGAATCCGCGGAGGGAGGCGATATAGTCGAGCAGGTCCCTGATGGACATCCTGAGGTGGTTGATGCCGGACTCGGGCTGATAACCGACGGCCATGCGGGCTTGGTGTGCATGGGTTTGGGGATCGAACCCCAGAATGTTCACCTGCCCTGAAGACGGGCGGAGTGAACCCGCTATCATCTTCAGAAGTGTGGTTTTACCTGCGCCCTCCATTCCAAATAATCCAAGGCATTCTTGGCGCTTGGCAGAAAATGAAACATTACTGATGACAGTCTTTTTGCCCTGGTATTTGGTCAGGCTGCTTATCTCGATCATTATGTTTTTCTGCTGATTGTTCGGGGTGTATATGAAGAGGAAAGCGCCTTGGTTGAGAGGGGCAGGGGCTCGGATTTAAAAATGGTACTTTTAATGTCTGAGATTGAAAATGCTGAATTACGTTAATAAGACAAGTCCTACGTTCAGGATTAGAGTGCGCTGAAACAATCGTTCGGTGACTAATGCGTATTAATGGTCAGATGTTTATCTGATGTTTAAATAAGACTTGCTTATCGTCATGAGGCCCGACAACCATGATGCTTTTACGTACCCTTGTTCTTGAACGCTCCGGTGAGGATGCTCCGGTCAACGGTGCACTGCTCTGTGGTTTCGCTGTTCCTCAAATTGCCTCGAACTTTCTTGTCTACAGTCTCGATGAAGAAACGGAGCCTGGGAACTCGCGGGTATACGTCGCCGCATTGCGTAAGAAACTTGAGCGGTATTTTCTGGGCGGCGTCGACGCTCAGGAAGACCTGCAAGTTGCAATGCGGGTATTTAAACAAATATTGACCCTGGCAGCGTCAGGTGCCAGATCCGGCAACGCTACTGAAACCCAGATTCCCTATCACTTTGTCGATTTGAAAGGCTGCAAGTTGCCCCCTGCCAGGCCAGAGGATCATCATTCCGTAATTATCAAGAAAGCGTTGGTGATGAAGGTGATCACCCTGGGCACTTCTGCTCCTGCATCACCGGCCATCGAAAGTGCCACTTTGATTGTGCCGTCCATTCGTTTTTCTTCGCAGATGGTCTCGCCGCCCAAGGTGGCGAGCCAGCCTGACTCGGCCCAGCCGCCCCTGCTTGAACAACTGGCGGAGCCTCAGCCGGAACCCCAGCCGGAGCCTCCCGTAGTCCCTGCATCAACTGAGCTGGCGCCTGTTCCTCCGGTGCTTGGTGCGCGACCGACGTTGGGCGCCCAGCCGGAACACAATTCGTTGTTTGAGGTGGACAGCACCCTGACGAACCTTGCACGCGTTGCCCAGGATTTGACGCAACAGAAACAGGTTGTTCTCAAGCAAGAGGAGGCACTTGAGCAATGGCGCGTCCGGTTGCAACAGGACCAGGCGGATCTGGAGCAGAAACGTCAGGAACTGGTTAACCGAACATTGGAAAAAGAAGCCACCCTGCAGTTGCAGGCCCAGGCGCTGGACAGCCGTGAAGCCCAGTTGGCGAATGATTCGAGCGCGCAGCAGCATGAGCAGCGCCAACTTGATGAGCGTGCTCATGCCCTTGAAAAGCGTGTCTCCGAGATCAAAAGCCAGGAGTCGTTGGTTCACCTGCGGGCGGAAAAGGTGTCGGTTACGATTGCGCAACTGTCTGGCCTGCGACAAAACCTGCACGCAATGCTGACCGAACTGGATCAGACCCTGGACTGTCTCGCCAAGACTGAGCTGGCTCAACCCAGCGACGATTTTTGGGCGATCTCGGTTTGACCTGATAGTGACCGTCGGCCTGGCAACTTTGTCGCGTTCATTTATCATCACTCTCTGTTCGCTGACGCCTGGCCTTGATGCTGCGGCGTATTGGAATCAATGGACATTGCCTGGGGATGCACGCGTTTGAGTACCAAGCTGATTACCAAAGAAGGCCATGAAGCGCTGAAGAAAGAGCTGGATTACCTGTGGCGAGAAAAGCGGCCGGACACCACACGCAAAGTGACCTGGGCCGCTTCCCTGGGAGACCGCAGCGAAAACGCGGACTACCAGTACAACAAGAAGCTGCTGCGTGAGATCGATCGGCGGGTGCGCTACTTGCGCAAGCGCCTGGAAGACATGCGCGTGGTCGAGTACATGCCCGAGCAGGAAGGGCGAGTCTTTTTTGGTGCCTGGGTCGATATTGAAAACGAGCAGGGTGAGACCAAGCGTTTTCGTATTGTCGGCTATGACGAGATTTATGAGCGGATGGATTACATTTCCATCGATTCGCCCATGGCTCGCGCGTTGTTGCGCAAGCAAGTCGATGATGAGGCCATCGTACAGACCCCGAGTGGCGAAGTGTGCTGGTGGATTACCGGTATCGAGTATGTGAAGTAGGCAAGGATGGCCCGTGCTTTGTGAAGAGCACGGGCCATCGGCGTTTCAGCCTTCGCGTAATACCGTCAGTGGGCTGGCATTCAGCGCGCGGCGCGTTCCGAAGACCCCGGCGCCACCGATCAACACGGCACCGATCAGTGGCAGGAGCAACAACCAGGGGTGCGGGTGCCAGGCCAGGTCGAAGGCATAACGGTACAACACCCAGGTCACCAACTCGGTGCCCAGTGCCGCAAGCAAGCCACTGACTGCACCCAGCAAGCCGAATTCGATGCGCCGTGCCTTGACCAGCAACTTGCGTTCCGCGCCTAGCGCACGCAATAACGCGCCCTGACGGATTCGCTCATCCAAGGTCGCCTGCAAGCCGGAGAACAGCACCGCCATCCCCGCGGCCAGGACAAACAGCAGCACATATTCCACCGCCAGGGTTACTTGGGCGAGGATGCTGCGCAGTTGTTCCAGCAGGGCTTCGACCTGCAGGATCGTCACGGCCGGAAAGGCGCGTGACAGGTCGACGATCTGCTGGTCGTGGCCGGGGGCCAGGTAGAAGCTGGTCAGGTAGGTGGCTGGCAAGTCCTTCAAGGTGCCCGGCTGGAAAATCATGAAGAAATTGGGCTGGAAGTTATCCCAATTGATGGTGCGCAGGCTGGTGACCCGCGCTTCACGATTTTCACCGCCGACACTGAACACCAGGTGGTCATCAAGCTTGAGCTTCAAGCTTTGTGCGACCTTGGCTTCTACCGAGACCCCGGGGATATCATCGGGCGCTTGTTGCGCCCACCAGGCGCCGGCGGTGAGGGTGTTGCCCGGTGGCAGGTCGGCAGCCCACGTCAGGCTCAGGTCACGTTGCACGGCACGATCGCCGCTGGAGTCCTTGCTGACAATTTCCTGTACCGGTTCGCCATTGATGCTGATCAGTCGGCCCGGCACCACCGGATACAGCGGCGCCGATTGCGCCTGCAGGTCCAGCAGGCGTGCACCAAAGGCTTCCTTGTCGGCGGGCAGGATGTTCAGCGCGAAGTAGTTGGGGGCGTCCTTGGGCAACTGGTTTTGCCAGGTGTCGAGCAACTCGCCGCGCAGCAGGGCGATCAAGCCCATGGACAAGAGGATCAGGCCAAACGCCAGGGACTGGCCGGCCGCCGCCAATGGGTGTCGCAGCAACTGGCCCAGGCCCAGGCGCCAGGGCAGGGATGCGCGGGCCAACAGGCGGCGCAGGCTTTGCAACAGCAGCAGGAGCAGGCCGCCGAGGATCAGCGCGGCGACCACGCCCCCGCCCAGCAAGGCGAAGGTCAGCACCAGGTCAAGGCTCAGGCGCCACATGATCAGGCCCAGGGCGAACAGCGCCGCGCCATAGACCATCCAGGTGCTGGAAGGAATAGGCAGCAGGTCGCGCCGCAGCACGCGCAGCGGCGGTACACGGCCCAGCGCCGCCAGTGGTGGCAGGGCGAAGCCGGCGAGGGCAACCAGCCCGGTGCCGATCCCGGCAACCGCCGGTAACAGCCCGCCCGGTGGTACGTCTGCGGGGAGCAGGTCGTGGAGGAAATAGAACAGGCCGAACTGCGCCAGCCAGCCGAGCACGGCGCCGGTCAGGCTGGCCAGCAGTCCCAGTACGCTCAGTTGCAGGCTGAACAGCAGCATGGTTTCGCGGCGTGACAAACCGAGACAACGCAACAACGCGCTGGCATCGAAACGTCGGCTGGCAAAACGGTTGGCCGATAGCGCTACGGCGACCCCCGCCAGCAGCACGGCCACCAGGCTGGCCATGTTCAGGTAGCGTTCGGCCTTGCCCAGGGCGCCGCCGATCTGCTGGTTGCCGTCCCGCGAATCCTGCAGGCGCTGGTTGGCGGCGAGCCCTGGCTTGACCAGGTCACGATAGGTTTGCAACGCCGTGCTGCCTTGCGGCCCACGCCACAGTTCGCGGTAGCTGACACGGCTGCCGGGTTGCACCACGCCAGTAGCGTCCAGGTCCGCCAGGTTGATCATCACCCTCGGTGTGAGGCTGTAGAAATTGCCGGCGCGATCCGGTTCGTAGGTCAGTATGCGGGCCAGGCGTAGGGTCTTCATGCCGACATCGATGCTGTCGCCAACCTTGAGGCCCAGTGCCGTCAGCAACCGCGCTTCCACCCAGGCTTCACCAGGTTTCGGGCCGCCGCCTGGGGTTTCATCCCCAAAGGGAGCGGCTGCGCTCTTCAGCTCGCCGCGCAGCGGGTACTGCTCGTTGACCGCCTTGATGCTGGAGAGTTGGATGCCGCTGTCGGCGGCGATGACGCTGGAGAACTCCACGACGCGCGCGTGATCGAGGCCTAGTTCGGTGCCAGAGCGGATCTGCTCCGGGCGTGCGGGCGAGCTGCCTTCAAGTACCAGGTCGGCGCCAAGAAACTCGGTGGCCCGCAACATCATGGCGCCGTTGAGGCGTGCACCGAAGTAACCGATGGCGGTACTGGCCGCCACGGCCACCAGCAAGGCGAAGAACAATACGCGCAATTCGCCGGCGCGGGCATCGCGCAGTAATTGGCGCATGGCAAGACTGAACAGGCGCAACAGCGGCAAACGTGCCATCAAGGCTCCAGGGGCGCGACCATCAGGCCGGCTTCAAGGCGGATCAGGCGTCGGCAACGATGGGCCAGACGCTCATCATGGGTGACGAGCACCAGGGTCGTGCCGTTCTCTTTATTGAGCTCGAACAGCAGGTCGCTGATTCGCTCGCCGGTATGGCTGTCGAGGTTGCCGGTGGGTTCATCGGCAAACAACACGTCCGGTTCGGCGGCGAACGCGCGGGCGATGGCCACACGTTGTTGCTCGCCCCCGGACAGCTGGCGCGGCGAGTGGGTCAGGCGTTGGCCCAGGCCGACGCGTTCGAGCAAGTGCTTGGCGCGCTCGCGAGCGTCTTTGCGGCCATCGAGTTCCAAAGGCAGCATGACGTTTTCCAGGGCGTTGAGGCTGTCGAGCAACTGGAAGGATTGGAAGACGAAACCCACGTGCTCGGCGCGGATGCGCGCGCGCTGGTCTTCGTCGAGGCTGCTCAGGGCTTGGCCGGCAAGGGTGACTTCGCCGCTGCTGGGCAGGTCGAGCCCGGCCAATAGGCCGAGGAGGGTGGATTTGCCGGAACCCGAGGCGCCGACGATAGCCAGGCTATCGCCCTGGTTCAGTTCCAGGCTCAGTTCGTGCAGGATAGTCAGTTCACCTTCCGCGCTGGGAACCACTTTGCTAAGGTTTCGCGCGGTGAGAATGCTTGCGCCCATGGAGAATCCGATGCGAATGTGGTTTTTGAGTGCTGGCCTGGCCTTGATGTGCATGGCCCAGAACGCAGCGGCGGGTACAGTCCTGATCGTTGGCGATAGTATCAGTGCCGGTTTCGGACTGGATACCAGCAAAGGGTGGGTAGCCTTGCTGGAACAACGGCTCAAGCACGAAGGTTTCGACGACAAAGTGGTCAACGCCTCCATCAGTGGCGATACCAGTGCCGGAGGCCTGGCGCGGCTGCCGGCGGCGCTTGCAGCGCATCAGCCGGACGTTGTGATCATCGAACTGGGAGGCAATGACGGCTTGCGTGGGCAGCCTCCCGCACAATTGAAACAAAATCTTGCATCGATGATCGACCAGTCCAAGTCCAAGGGCGCCAAGGTGCTGCTGTTGGGCATGCAGTTGCCACCCAACTACGGCCCGAGATACACCCAGGCGTTCGCCGAAGTCTACGGTGCGCTGGCCAAGGAGAAGAGCGTCCCGTTGGTGCCGTTTTTTCTCGACGGGGTCGGCGGCCATCCCGAGTTGATGCAGGCCGATCAACTGCACCCGGCGGTCGGCGCCCAGGGCAAGTTGCTGGAAAATGTATGGCCGACGCTAAAACCGCTGCTATGACGCTTTTCTACCGGCAGGCTTTCGGCTAAGGTGGCGCCCCCCCGATTTGGAGCCCTCGATGTCGCGTCCTGCCTGGTCCTTGTTTAACTACCAACTGATCGAGCCGGACGAGCAGCTGGATCTGTTCGCCTGCCAGGAAGTCCGGGTGCATCTGGTCGCGCGTCAACTGGAGCTGGGGGGCTCGATCGACCGCACGCTCTGCGGCACGTTATTGCCTGCGCAGCCACGCTGGTCGTCGGTGGATCGCTCGATCTTCCAGGACCAGCGGCTGTGCCCTCTGTGCCGGGCGATCCTCGAATCCCAGAAGCGCGGCACGCCGCCAATCTGGCCGGAGCTGCGTTTCGAGCTGTAGGGGCCGCGACAAGCTTGCAGCTAGCCGCCCGCTTCACGTATACAATCGATTTTTACCTACCCGTCGTTCTGCGAAGGATTTACCGGATGTTGTCGCGCCTTTCCGTCGTCACCTGCTGCCTGTCTCTTGCTGCCCTGTGTGCGTCTGGCTCTGCCGCCGCCTTGCAGTTGCCCTTGCCACCACCCGGTGAAGACATCGTCGGCCAGGTCCAAGTGATCAAGGCCAAATACGAAGACACCTTTGCCGACCTGGGTACCACCTACGACCTCGGGTACTCGGAGATGGTCGCCGCCAACCCGGGCGTCGATGCCTGGTTGCCCGGCGCGGGCACCGAGATCGTGCTGCCGACGCAATTCATCCTGCCGCCAGGCCCTCGCGAAGGTATTGTGATCAACCTCGCCGAATACCGTCTCTACTACTATCCGAAGGGCCAGAACGTCGTCTACACCTTCCCGCTGGGGATTGGTCGTGAAGGCTGGGGCTCGCCGGTCGCCCATACCAGCATTATCGCCAAGACGCCGAACCCGACCTGGACCCCGCCCGCTTCGATCAAGGCTGAGCATGCCGCCGAGGGCGACCCGCTGCCGAATGTCGTGCCCGCCGGCCCGGACAACCCCCTGGGGCCGTTCAAGTTCACGTTGGGCACGCCGGGTTACCTGATCCACGGTTCCAACAAGAAGTTCGGTATCGGTACGCGTACCAGCCATGGCTGCTTCCGCATGTTCAACAACAACGTGCTGGAGATGGCCAGCATGGTGCCGGTGGGCACGTCGGTGCGCATCATCAACGATGCCTACAAGTTCGGCAGCCGCGGTGGCAAGGTGTACCTGGAAGCGCATACGCCCCTGAACGACGACGGCACCCCTTCGGTGGTCGACAAGCATACGGCGGTGATCAACGCCCTGCTCAAGCGTGAAGACCTGGCCAATCACCTGCGGGTGAACTGGGATCAGGTGCGTGATGTGGTGGCTGCCGAAGATGGCCTGCCGACTGAGATCGGTGTGCCGAGCGCAGCGCCGATGGTGTCGAGCACGCCGATCGACCTGCAGCAGTAAGCCTGCTTGACCCAAATCCCGCTTCGGCCTTGCGCCGGGGCGGGATTTTTATTGCCTGTTCCCGCCGGGAGCGTGAAATTCAGGCAATAAAAAAGCCGATCCAAAAATGGATCGGCTTGATAACAACCCCGAAGGATTATTACTTCTTGCTTGCTTTTTCAAGCATGCGCAGAGCGCGCTCGTTAGCTTCGTCAGCAGTCTGTTGTGCTTTTTGAGCAGCAGCCAGAGCTTCATCAGCTTTACGGTAGGCTTCGTCTGCACGAGCCTGGGAGCGAGCTGCTGCGTCTTCAGTTGCAGTCAGACGAGCTTCGGTTTCTTTGGAGACGCTGCTGCAACCGGTAGCCAGAACTGCGGCCAGAGCCAGAGCAGAGAATTTCAGAACGTTGTTCATCGTGTTCCCCTTCAAGGACTTTCTATTAAATGGCTACTTTCTCAGGGTGAGCTAATAGCCGGCGTACATACTACCCATTACTTGTAGTAAGTAAACTGACGTAGCGCAAGAAGCAAAAAAAATTCTTGTGCCGAATCTATTTTGGCTAATCTTTTGGCAGTTTGTATAAAAAGTGTTCAATTTTTTGCAGTCGCAGGAGGATTGAGGCCGGGCTGAAATCGCCGCCCCGCATGCGTTAGGCCTTGTAAATAGATGAAGATTTATATAAAGAAGCTGACACTTTCGTTCCGGTCGCCGTTACCGCCCCAGGCATCTTTTGCGCATGTAGAGGTGACTTTAAGAGCGGCAGTTCGTCTCAAGGTTCAACTGCCGGCAATGTTCAGGCTATCGGTCACCGGTTGATCGAGGCTCTTTCTATATCCACCAGTGGCAGGGATGACGAGCGCGCCTTGAGCAATTGCGGGATTGGTGCCTACTATTCTCTACGTGCTGGTTGTGAGCGCTCAGGGTTTTCTCGTTGTCGAAACCGGCACGGGGTGGCGTAGATGTTCCTTCGCCGGAAAAACATCGGTAAGGTAGGGGTCAAAATTCAAGACCCGCGAGGAGTAGTGATGAGCGAGGCGTTGTCCATCCACCATGACCAGGCTGGTCATCAGTTCGAGACCAATGTGGACGGTCATCGTGCCTACCTGACCTACATGGACCTCGGGAAGCAGACCCTGGATATCTATCGGACCTTCGTGCCCAACGCACTGCGAGGCCGTGGCATTGCGGCCGCGTTGACCGAGGAGGCGCTGAAGTTCGCCGAAGAAGCCGGTTATACGGTGATCCCGTCGTGCTCCTATGTCGAACGCTACATGGAGCGGCATCAGCGCCATGCCGCTAAACTGTAAGGCAGTGACAGCACCATGAAAAACGCCGGGCCATGGCCCGGCGTTTTTGTGTGCGCCCAATTCAGATACAGGTGCGGTCTCAGTTGCGTTTGCGCTTGGGCAATACGTCCTTGAGCTTGGCATGCATGCTGCGCAGGGTGTTCTCGGTGGCAGTCCAGTCGATGCAGGCATCGGTGATCGACACGCCGTACTGCAGGTCGGCGAGGTCCTTTGGAATCGCCTGGCAACCCCAATTCAGGTGGCTCTCGACCATCAGGCCAATGATCGACTGGTTGCCCTCGAGGATCTGGTTGGCAACGTTTTCCATCACCAACGGTTGCAGGGCCGGGTCCTTGTTGGAGTTGGCGTGGCTGCAATCGACCATGATGTTCGGCTTGATCTTGGCCTTGGCCAGCGCCTGTTCGCACAGCGCAACGCTGACCGAATCATAGTTGGGCTTGCCGTTGCCACCGCGCAGCACCACGTGACCGTAGGCGTTGCCCTTGGTGGTGACGATGGAGACGCCGCCTTCCTGGTTGATCCCCAGGAACCGGTGAGGGCTGGAAACCGATTGCAGCGCGTTGATCGCTACGGTCAGGCCGCCGTCGGTGCCGTTCTTGAAGCCCACGGCTGAGGACAGGCCGGACGCCATTTCGCGGTGGGTCTGGGATTCAGTGGTGCGCGCGCCGATGGCCGACCAACTGATCAGGTCCTGCAGGTACTGCGGGGAGATCGGGTCGAGGGCTTCGGTGGCAGTGGGCAGGCCCATTTCGGCCAGGTCCAGCAGCAACTTGCGACCGATATGCAGACCGTCCTGGATCTTGAACGAGTCGTCCAGGTACGGGTCGTTGATCAAGCCTTTCCAGCCGACGGTGGTACGCGGCTTCTCGAAATACACGCGCATCACCAGGTACAAGGTGTCGGACACTTCCGCCGCCAGCACCTTGAGGCGCTCGGCGTATTCGTGGGCAGCCTTGAGGTCGTGGATCGAGCAAGGCCCGATGACGACGAAGAGGCGGTGGTCAGTGCCGTCGAGAATGTCACGGATGACTTCGCGACCCTTGGTGACGGTCTGCAGGGCAGCGTCGCTCAAGGGGATTTCGCGCTTGAGCTGATCAGGTGTGATCAGCGTCTCGTTGGATTCGACGTTAAGGTCATTGATCGGTAAATCAGCCATCGTGTTACTCGTCAGGGTCACGGGTGCCGGCCGCCAGCCATCCCCGTGCGGCGGAGCACAGCATGATTTGAATGCAGGGGGGAGGAACCTTAGCGCGTAACACGGGCCCGCGACAATGGGCAAAGCCGGCTTTAATCCAGTGCTGGCTGCACAAGCGCCTCATGGGAGAACTCGCCGGCATGGCGCGAAACCCATTCGCGGGCCAGTGCCTCGACCTGCTGGGGCGTCGGCTCGGTATCTACGTGCAGGCGGCAGTAGCGTTCGATCTGGCACACTTGCTCGCCCATTCTTGCACCGAACAAGGCATGTTCATCGGTAAAGGCAACCCCCACGCGATAGCCACTGCCAGCCTTGCGACACCACGCCACATAGCCCGGATAACGGGCGCTGGCGCCCAGTGAGGGAATGCGAAACTCGATCGCGGTACCCTGGCGCCAGGCGCGCGGGCAATTGCAGGCGATGCCACTCAGGCCGATAGTGTGCAGGCGTTGGCGGGGAAGGGGGGGAGCGGGACGTTGGATCAACAGGGCAGCGACATCATCAGGGTGAGGTAAAAAACGACCCATGTACACGGACTCCGAGCACCGTTCAGTTGACGGCGGTGGCAGCAGTATAGTGAAGGAACAGGTATTGACCGACCTGGATATTGACCAGCAATTGCTGGCTTTGCCAGGCATTTCGCTCGTCGTGTTCGTCAGCGAGGGGTGTTCCAGTTGCCGCTGGGCACGCCAGAAGGTGCCGGGCTGGCGTTTGCCCGTGGACCGGGTGTGCTGGGTCGATGCCGGGCACAACGGCGGTGCGGTGGAACGCTACGAGATCTTTCATTTGCCGGCGCTGTTCGTGGTGTGCGAGGGTCAATTCCTTGGGCAAATACACACACCGATCGTGGCTGCCGAGCTTGCCGACGCCATTAATCAAGCACTTACCCGTACTCCAGAGGATTTGCCATGACCGTACAGTCGCCCCGCATCGGTATTATCGGCACAGGTGCCATCGGTGGTTTCTATGGCCTGATGCTGGCGCGCGCCGGGTTCGACGTGCACTTCCTGCTGCGCAGCGAATATGCGGCGGTCAGCGAACGTGGCCTGCACCTCAACAGTACGGTGCATGGCCGCTTGCACCTGCACCCGGTGCAGGCCTATGCCCGCGCCGCTGACATGCCGCCGTGCGACTGGCTGCTGGTGGGCACCAAATCCACCGGTAACCCGGAGTTGGCCCCCACCCTTGCTCAGATCGCGGCGCCGGACGCCAAGGTCGTGTTGCTGCAAAACGGCCTCGACGTCGAAGACAGCCTGCGCGAGCACTTGCCGTCGTCGCTGCATCTGCTCGGCGGCCTGTGCTATATCGGCGTGCATCGCTCCGGGCCCGGCGTCGTCGAGCATCAGGCCCTGGGCCGGGTCAACCTGGGGTACCACAGCGGTACTGCGGCCAACGATGAAGCTCGTCAGAAAGCGATTGTCGAAGAGGGCGCCGCGTTGTTTCATCAGGCGGGCATTGAGTCTCAGGCCATGGCCAACGTGCACCTGGCGCGCTGGCATAAACTGGTGTGGAACGTGCCCTACAACGGTCTCTCCGTGCTGTTGGGCGCGGGAACCACGGCCATGATGGCGGACGAATCCAGCCGGGAACTGATCCAGGCGCTGATGGCCGAAGTGGTGCAGGGCGCCCATGCCTGCGGCCATCAAATTCCGGCCAGCTATGCCGAGCAGATGTTCACCATGACCGAGACCATGGACGACTACCTGCCGAGCATGTACCACGACCACGTGCACAAACGCCCGTTGGAGCTGGCCGCCATCTACGCCCGGCCACTGGCCGCCGCCAAGGCCGCCGGTTGCGAATTGCCGCGGATGCAGGCGCTGTACCAGGCCTTGAGTTTTATTGATCGGCATAACCGCTGATTCGGAGGAAAGCACATGGCGAATGGACTGGGCGACAAACTGGTGCTGGCGATTTCATCGCGGGCGCTGTTCGACCTGAGCGAGAGCCATAAGGTCTACCTGGCCGAAGGGGTCGAGACCTACCGCAAATACCAGATCGAACATGAGGAAGAAATCCTGGAGCCCGGTGACGCGTTCCCGCTGGTCAAGAAGCTGCTGAGCCTCAATGCCAGCCTGGGCCGCGCCCGGGTCGAGGTGGTGCTGGTGTCGCGCAACAGTGCCGACACTGGGTTGCGCGTGTTCAATTCGATCCAGTATTACGATCTGGATATTTCCCGCGCAGCCTTCGTAGGAGGGCGTAGTCCTTATCCTTATTTGGCGGCATTTGGTTGCCATCTGTTTCTTTCCACCCATGCTGAAGATGTGCGCAGTGCCCTTGACGCCGGGTTTGCCGCTGCGACGATTCTGTCGGGCGGTGCACGCCGGGCGTCGAGCGAGGAATTGCGGATCGCGTTTGACGGGGATGCGGTGCTGTTTTCCGATGAGTCCGAACGTGTCTACCAAAGCGGTGGCTTGGCGGCATTCCAGGCCAGCGAGCGCGAGTCGGCGCGCCAACCGTTGCACGGTGGTCCGTTCAAAGGCTTCCTCGCCGCACTCAACCTGTTACAGCGTGAGTTTCCCGACGAGGCGTGCCCGATTCGCACGGCCTTGGTCACAGCCCGTTCAGCACCGTCCCACGAGCGCGTGATTCGTACCTTGCGCGAATGGGATATCCGCCTGGACGAATCGTTGTTTCTTGGCGGGTTGGAAAAATCCGCGTTTCTGGAGGCCTTCGCCGCCGATGTGTTTTTCGATGACCAGGCCGGTCATTGTGAGAAAGCCAGAGAGGTGGTGGCCACCGGGCATGTGCCCCATGGCATCAGTAATGAGGTGAAGATTCAGGCCGAGAGCTAAGTCAGTCGAACTCGCCGAGGCGCTGCTAAGCTCATTCAATCCCCGCCATCCTGGCAGTCCAGGAGGTTCTATGATTCGTTCGATGCTGTACGCCACGGACCTTGGTCTGTATGCGCCTTATGTGATGCAACATGCATTGGCGCTGGCGCGAACGTTCAAGGCCGACCTGTATGTGATCCATGTGGTCGAGCCCATCGGCTTGTTCGCCGAATCGGTGTTGCAGAGCTACCTTGATGAGAAAGCCCTGAACGAATGGCAGAGCCAGGGGCTGACCACGGTGATGGCGACGATCGAGCAGCGTGTGCTGGAGAGCTTTCGCGAAGAGTTGGGGGAAGGTGCGCTGGACCTGAAGTTGATCCGTTCGGTACGAGTGATCCAGGGGGACCCTTGCGAAGTGATCCTTGGTCAGTCACAGAAACTCTCCGTGGATTTGCTGATCGTAGGTAGTCATACCCAAACCGTCGGGGTGGCAACACCCTTGGGGCGAACCGCTGCGCGAGTGCTCCAGTTGTCCCAGGTACCGGTCTATCTGGTACCGCTGTTGCAGCGTCGGCGCAGTGATGACATGTGATCGGTCAATGAAGGATAAAAAGTTCTAGATTTATCTGTCGAACCTTTAATATAGTTATATACCGTCGCTGATACCCGTGGCGTCTATCTGCTTTGAGGGACACATATGAAGCTTCAACAACTGCGCTACATCTGGGAAGTGGCGCACCACGACCTCAACGTTTCCGCTACCGCTCAAAGCCTTTACACCTCGCAACCCGGTATCAGCAAGCAGATCCGCCTGCTCGAAGACGAGTTGGGCGTCGAAGTGTTCGCACGCAGCGGCAAGCACCTGACCCGTGTCACTCCAGCCGGTGAGCGCATCATTACCACCGCTGGCGAGATCCTGCGCAAAGTCGAGAGCATCAAGCAGATCGCCCAGGAGTTCTCCAACGAGAAGAAGGGGACCCTGTCGATCGCCACCACCCATACCCAGGCGCGTTATGCATTGCCGCCGGTGATCCGCGATTTCATCAAGCAGTACCCGGACGTGGCCCTGCACATGCACCAGGGTTCGCCGATGCAGATCGCCGAAATGGCGGCTGACGGCACCGTCGACTTTGCCATTGCCACCGAGGCCCTGGAGTTGTTTGGCGACTTGGTGATGATGCCGTGCTACCGCTGGAACCGCTGCGTTGTCGTGCCCCAAGGTCACCCGTTGGCCAAGCTGCCGAAGCTGACCCTGGAAGCCCTGGCGGAATACCCGATCGTGACTTACGTGTTCGGTTTTACCGGCCGTTCCAAGCTCGACGAAGCCTTCAGCCATCGCGGTCTCACGCCGAAAGTGGTGTTCACCGCAGCCGATGCCGACGTGATCAAAACCTATGTTCGCCTGGGCCTGGGCGTGGGGATTGTCGCCAAGATGGCGGTCGACACGCAGCTCGATAAAGACCTGGTCGTGCTCGACGCCAGCGAGTTGTTCGAGTCCAGCGTGACCAAGATCGGTTTCCGTCGCGGTACTTTCCTGCGTGGCTTCATGTGCGACTTCATCGAGAAGTTCGCTCCGCACCTGACCCGCGAAGTCATGGCCAAGGCGATCCAGTGCCACAACAAGCAGGAACTGGAAGAGCTGTTCGACGGCGTAGAATTGCCCGTCCATTAAGTGGTTTATCTGGCCTCGGTAACCGTAAAGTGTTGCCGGGCGCCTGCCACCAGAATCTCCACCTCGTCACCTTCGAACTTGCCCAGCAGGCTTTTGCCCAGGGGGGAGCGCGGGGTGATGACGGTCACCGGTTGCCCCACCACATCCACCTTCAAGCCCGCCGCATCCGGTGCCAGGAACAGCCACTGCTGGCGGCCGTTCTCGTCCTCCAGGCCCAGTAGCGTGCCGACTTCTATGCCACGTTGATCATCGTACGCACGCAGTGGCAGGTTCTGGCACAGCGCCAGCGACTGCTTGATTTCCTCGACGCGCTTGGCCTGTCCGGCCGCCAGGTAAGATGCCTCCAGTCCGAGGGTGTCGTATTTGTTTTCGGCGATATTTTCTTCGTGGGTCGCGGTTTCGTAGGCGGTCTGCGCGGCGCGCTGTGCAATATCGAGGTCGACGGTGAGTTTTTCCAGAATCAACTGGAGGACGGCGTGTTTATTCATGGCTGTGCTTGATCATTCGCAAAATTGCAGGACATTGGCCTTGCTCTTTTCATTCGGCGCGTTCTGGTCCTGTTGCAACCAGAACTGGCATTTTGGGTTGGACAGGTTGCGCGCATTGTTGCGCGCCTGGTCCAGGGTCTGCTGTTGTTCCTGCTTGCGAAGGTTGTCTTGATACTGCTCGAACATACGGTTGGGTGGTTCCGGTGCAGCAGGGGCCGGTTTGCCGAGTTGCTGAACGGCCTGGGCTACGGGGGCCAGGCTTTGCGGGAACAGGTAGCGCGACGCCAGCCAAGTGGTCAACGCAATGGCGATGAACCCCAGCCACACGCCGAGGGCGATGGCGACACACAGCTTGAGCAACGACAATGGGCGATCAGACATGGCGGCCTCCTGGCAGGCATTTGTGGCGTGGCGGCGATTGTCGCACAGCCACTGTGCAGAATAATCGCGATCAAGCCTTCTGCATCAGGGCATTTATGCGGACAATCGAGCCTTTGAGCGTTGGAGCCCGGAATGAAAGCCCGCTGGGATATTTTTTGCAGCGTCGTCGACAACTATGGCGACATCGGCGTGACCTGGCGCCTGGCCCGGCAACTGGTGGTAGAGCACGGTTGTGATGTGCGTTTGTGGGTCGATGACTTGCGGGCGTTCGAGCGCCTGTGCCCTGAGATTGACGTGCAGTCGGGGCAGCAATGGCAAGAGGGCGTTGACGTGCATCATTGGCCGGCGGATTGGGCTGCCACGCCGTCCGCCGATGTGGTGATCGCCGCTTTTGCCTGCCAATTGCCCCCTGACTACATGGAAGCCATGGCCGCGCGCGCGCGTACGCCGTTGTGGATGAACCTCGACTACCTCAGTGCCGAGGAGTGGGTGGTGGGTTGCCATCGCCTGCCTTCGGTGAAGTTCAAAGGGGTACAGAAGTACTTCTTTTTCCCCGGTTTTCGGCCGGGTACCGGTGGTCTGTTGCGCGAGGCCGGTTTGCTGCAACAGCGCCAGGCGTTTCAACAGGATGCCGCTGCGCAGCAACAATTCCTGCGCTCCTTGGGCGTACTTCCTGCAACCGGTACGCGGCTGATGTCACTGTTCGCCTACGAAAATGCCGGCCTCGCCAGCTGGCTTGACGTTCTTTCGACGGATGGGCGTGCCACTCATCTGTTGGTTCCGGAAGGCCGCATCCTTGGTGATGTGCAGCGTTGGCTCGGGGTCGATGGGTTGGAGGCGGGGGACGTCCACCAGCGCCAAGCCCTGACCGTGCAGGTGCTGCCCTTCGTGCGCCAGGAGCAATATGACCGCCTGCTGTGGTGCTGCGAGTTCAATGCCGTACGTGGCGAAGACTCCTTCGTGCGCGCCCAGTGGGCCGGGCGTCCTTTGCTGTGGCACATCTATCGCCAGGACGAAGACATCCATCTGGACAAGCTCGACGCCTTCCTGCAGTTGTACACCGCTGCATTATCGCCGGCCGCCAGGGCGGCGTTGGTTGCGCTTTGGCAGGCCTGGAATACGGACGGCGATATGGCGCAGCCGTGGAAAAGACTGCTGGAACACTGGCCGGAAGTGAGCGCACACGCCGAAACGTGGTGTCTGGAACAAGGCTTGCAGGCCGATCTTGCGACGGCGCTGGTACAGTTTTATGAAAGTTGGATATGATACGCGACCTTGATTTTTGTAAACCCCATCCAAATTTCGGATATCTGCAATGAAAACTGGTAAAGAACTGAAACCCGGTATGGTGATCCGTATCGACAACGATCCTTGGTTGGTTCAGAAAGCTGAGTTCACCAAGTCGGGCCGTAACAGCGCGATCATGAAGACCAAGCTGAAGAACCTGCTGACCGGTTACAAGACCGAAACCGTTTACAGCGCCGATGACAAGCTGGACGACGTGATCCTCGACCGTAAAGAAGCGACCCTGTCGTTCATCAGCGGCGACGCCTACACGTTCATGGACACCACTGACTACACCATGTACGAGCTGAACGCTGAAGACATCGAAGCCGTTCTGCCGTTCATTGAAGAAGGCATGACCGACGTCTGCGAAGCTATTTTCTTCGAAGAGCGCCTGGTTTCCGTAGAGCTGCCTACCACCATCGTGCGTAAGGTTGCCTACACCGAAGGTTCCGCTCGCGGCGACACTTCGGGCAAGGTGATGAAGCCTGCCAAGCTGGCTAACGGTACCGAGCTGCAAGTTGCCGATTTCATCGAAATCGACGACCTGATCGAAATCGACACCCGCGAAGGTGGTTCGTACAAAGGCCGCGCCAAGAAGTAATTCTGGCCCCGCTGATACGAAAAAAAGCCCGACCTTGAGTCGGGCTTTTTCGTGGGCGCTGCTTTTTACTTCAGGTGTTGCTTCAGCTCCTGCGATGCCTGCAGCAAGGCCGAACGCACCGCTGGCACTTGGCTGACCACATTGAGCAAGCCGTAGTCGTGGATCATGCCGTTATAGCGCACGGCGGTCACCGGGACGCCGGCCTGGTCCAGCTTGCGCGCATAGGCTTCGCCCTCGTCCCGAAGCACGTCGGCACCGGCCGTCTGAATCAGCGCGGGCGGCAAGCCCTTGAGCTGATCGGTGGTGGCCCGCAACGGCGAGGCGTAGATCTCGGCCCGCTGCTTGGCGTCGGTGGTGTAGTTGTCCCAGAACCATTTCATCATGTTCCTGGTGAGGAAGTGCCCTTCGGCGTACTGGTTGTAGGACGCTGTCTCGAAGTTGGCATCGGTCACCGGCCACAGCAGCAACTGGAACTTGATCGCGGGTGTGCCCTTGTCCTTGGCCATCAGGCTGACGGCGGCTGCCATATTGCCGCCGACGCTATTGCCCGCGACCGCCAGGCGTTTGCCGTCGACGTTGATGTCCTTGCCGTGCTCGGCGACCCATTTGGTTGCGCCATAGGCCTGGTTGATCGCCACCGGGTAGTGCGCTTCCGGTGAAGGCGTGTAGTTGACGAAGACCGCCACGGCTCCCGAACCCACCACCAGATCGCGCACCAGGCGCTCGTGAGTCGGGTAATCGCCCAATACCCAGCCGCCGCCGTGGAAGAACATGAACACCGGCAATGTGCCCTTGACCCCGGCTGGCCGCACGATGGTCAGGCCCAGCGGCTGGCCATCGACCTGGATGGTCTTCTGGCTGACGTCCGCCTTGGGCAAGGTCAACTTCACACCCGCCTGGGCTCCCGTCAGCACGGCACGGGCGTCCTTGGGCGTCAGTTGCTCCATCGGCTTGCCGGTGCCGGCGTTCAAGACATCGAGGAATGCCTGGGTATTGTGCTCGACATCATCCGTCGCCGCGAACGCGTGGGTGATGGACAGGGCGAGCAGGGTGCCAGTAAGCGCTTTGCCAAATCTGTTCATGTTCTTCTCCAGGTGTCGCAGCAGGGTTAGACGGTTACGTGCAGGCGCACATCGACGTTGCCACGGGTGGCGTTGGAGTAAGGGCAAACCTGGTGAGCCGCGTCGACCAGGCTTTGCGCATCGTCCTGAGCCAGGCCGGGCAGGCTGATGTGCAGGTCGATGTCCAGGCCGAAACCGCCGGGGATCTGGCCGATACCGACATGAGCCGTGATCGAGGCGTCATCCGGGATCTTGCGTTTGGTCTGGCTGGCGACGAATTTCAGGGCGCCGATAAAGCAGGCCGAGTAGCCGGCGGCGAACAGTTGCTCAGGGTTGGTGGCCTGGCCACCGGCACCGCCCAGTTCTTTAGGTGTGGAGAGTTTGACGTCGAGGATGTTGTCGCTGGAAACAGCACGACCGTCACGGCCGCCAGTGGAAGTGGCTACTGCGGTGTAGAGAGTTTGCATGGTGTGGTCCTCTTGGTTTGTAACGCTAAATGTTTGCGCGCTAAGTAGTTGGTGAGGTGAATGTATAGCGCTAATGTTTTGTGCGCAAGATAAATTTACAAATATTTTTGTGGGGCGCTACAAAGCAATATGGGAGGGCGCTTGCTCCCGATGGTGGTGGGTCAGTCAATAGATTGGTTGACTGACCCACCACCATCGGGAGCAAGCGCCCTCCCACATGTTGAGTGTTTTGCTGTTGTGTTTAGATCGCGTTCTGCAGGTTGCCTCGCAACGCAATCAAATCCGCCTGCAACTTGCGCAGTTGCTCCAGCTCCAAGCCGCTGGCACCGAGGATGCACTGTGGGACCCCCATGGCCTTTTCCTGCAAGGTACGCCCGGCCTCGGTCAGTTCCACGACGACCACGCGTTCATCTTCGCGGCTACGAGTGCGGCTGAGCAGGCCCTCGGCCTCCAGGCGCTTGAGCAGGGGCGTCAGCGATCCTGGATCAGTCAGCAGGCGGCTGCTGATTTCGCCGACGGTCAAGCCATCTTCTTCCCACAACACCATCATTGCCAGGTACTGCGGGTAGGTCAGGCCAAGCGCTTGCAGCAGTGGCTTGTAGACCTTGGTCATCAGCAATGACGTGGAGTGCAGGGCGAAACACAGCTGGTTGTCCAGCAGCAGGGATTCGCAAGGGGCGGGATTTTTGCTCATGGCGGGGCCTCGAAAAAGCGTCAATGGCCTGGAATCTAGCGGGCAAATCTTTAATGCGCCAGATAATTCTGGCCGAGCGGTCAGGCCAGTCCGCTTTGCAATGCCAGATCCCAGGGCGGCACGGGGCTGAAACGGGATTTCAGGTATTCCAGCAACAACCGGCTGCGTGCATTCGGCTGTTGCTCCAGGCGCAGCGCATAGATCCCGGTGGTTTCCGGGCTGGGCAGGCCGTTTTCACAAAACAGTGGCAACAATTCGCCACGCACCAGGTATTCACTGGCCAGCCAGGTCGGCAGGTGGGCGATACCCAACCCGGCGAGGGCCCCTGACAGCAGGGCTTCAGCGTTGTTGGCGCTCATGCGGATACGTTGCGGGCGATAGGTGGCGCGGCGCCCGTCCAGTTCGAAGCGCCAGGCGAACATCGGCGCCAGGCCATCCCAGTCCAGGCCGTCGTGTTCGCTCAGTTCCCGCGGATGAGTCGGCGTGCCGCGGCTTTTCAGGTAGGCCGGGCTGGCACAGGCGATGCGCACGATACTGGCGAGCGGCGTGGCAATCAGCCTGGTATCGACGATATGCCCGGCGCGCAATATCAGGTCGACCTTGCCCAAATGCGCGCCCTGCATATCGACAAAACTGTCGATCAAATGCAGGTGCACATCCAGTCCCGGATACACATTCAGGAAGTCTGCAATCACCGGTGCCAGATGCCGTCGCCCGAAAGCCGCCGGGGCGTCCACGCGAATCAATCCTTCCGGCGCGTGGCTCAGGGAGACGGCTTCGGCTCGCGCCAGTTGCAACTCGCTGACAATCCGCCGCGCCCGCTCGGCAAAGGCCAGGCCGGCCGGTGTCGGCACCACCGCATGGGTACTGCGCTGGAACAAGCGGCTGCCCACCGAATTTTCCAGGCTGTCGATGCGCCTGGCCACCGCCGAGGGCGTCAGTGGATGGCGGCGTGCGGCCGCGGAGAAGCTACCCGACTCCAATACATCGAGGAACAGGCTCAGTTGGTCGGTGAGAGTATTGGGGTTCATGGGCAAATGCTTGTGCGAGATTGGCACAGCCATTGTGCGTCGCTATGCGTATCCGCGCCAGGGCCGACTGCGTAGCATGCAAGGCCTGGGATTTGTGGAGTGGCAAGTGGTGTTGGATTTAGCGATGTACTTGGTATTGGGCGCGGCCCTGGGCACGATGGGCGGTTTGTTTGGCATCGGGGGCGGGCTGATTGCCATCCCGGTGCTCGGCGTATGGTTCGGCCTGGATCAGCAGATTGCCCAAGGCACTGCCTTGGTGATGGTGGTGCCCAACGTGATGCTCGCCCTGTGGCGCTATCACCAGCGTAACCGTATCGAGCTGCGCCACGCATTGCCGCTGGGCGTGATGGGTTTCAGCTTTGCCTGGCTGGGCTCGATCTGGGCGGTGGGCCTGGATGCCGGCGCGATGCGTATCGGTTTTATTGTCTTTCTGGTGGCATTGTCGGCCTACAACCTGGTGCGCATGTTCACGCGTAATGCACCGCCGACTGCGCAGATGCGTTATTCCTGGCCATGGCTCGGGGTGTTGGGTGCCGTCTCCGGGTCCATGGGAGGCTTGTTTGGCGTGGGCGGCGCAGTGGTTGCCACGCCGGTGCTGACCAGTGTGTTTGGCACCACTCAGGTGGTCGCCCAAGGGTTGTCCCTGGCCCTGGCGCTGCCGAGCACGAGCGTCACCCTGGCCACCTATGCCTGGCACCATGAGGTCGACTGGATGATCGGCATCCCGCTGGCGCTCGGTGGCCTGCTCAGCATCAGTTTGGGCGTGAAAGTCGCCCATGCGCTGCCGGAGCGGTTATTGCGCGGGTTGTTCTGCGGCTTCCTGGTGGTGTGCGCGGTGATGCTGACCTTTAAAGTTTGAAACCTTCGACGATGTAATCGGCCAGGCAATCGGTGATGGGCGAGGCCATCAGCGGGTTACGCAACAAGCGCAGGTTCATCGACGGCAAGGGGGGGAAGCCGTCGTCGCTGCCGAGCACACGCAGGTCGTCGGTGACCAGGCTTTCCATGCTGACCATGGCCGCGAGGCCGGCGCTGACCACGGCCTGGATCGCCGCCCCGTTGGAGCTGTGATAGGCCAGGCGATAATCCCGTCCGGTCGTCTCCAATGCTGCGCAGGCCCACTGGGTGTAAAGGCAGTCGTCGCCAGAAACGGCCAGTGGCAAGGCGTCGTGTTCGTCCGTGCAGAAGCACGGCGCTGCCGCCCACACCATGCGCTCGGTGCGCAACAACTCACCGAGGTCGTTGCCCGGTTCGCGACTGATCACCGTCAACGCCAAGTCCTGTCGCTGCATCAGCACCGTTGAGGACTCACAGTGCATCTCGATCTGGATCAGTGGGTAAGCCTTGGAAAACTGTTTGAGAATGCCAGGTAGAAAACGCATCACGTAGTCATCTGGTGTGCCGATCCGTACCAGCCCGACCATATGGGGCTCGCGCAACGTGTTGAACACTTCGCTGTGCAGTTTCAGGATGCGCCGCGCATACCCCAGCAGCACCTGGCCTTCGGGCGTCAGCCGTACCTGGCGACCGTCGCGCTCGAATAACTTGCGCTGCAACACATCCTCTTCCAGGCGCTTCATCTGCATGCTCACCGCCGACTGGGTGCGGTTGACTCGTTCGCCCGCACGGGTAAAACCGCCCAGGTCGGCGATGGCGACGAAGGTGCGTAGCACTTCGGTGTCGATGCTGGGGTAGCCGGACAATTGATCAATCTCCGAGATGTATTGCATAAGAAACATTCGTTGGATTGATCATAAGGCCAGGTACACACTCGCGTCATCCCCACGGGAGGGCGAGAAGATGAAAGGTCAAAGAGGTTTTGTGTGGCTGGCGAAGCGGCCGCTCTTCGGGCTGTTGCAGACGCTCGTGCGTTGGCAGACGCTGCGTCATGAGCGTCAGTTGTTGGCGACGTTGAGCGACGCGGCGCTCAAGGATATCGGGCTTAGTCGTGCCGACGTGGTGAGGGAAAGCCACTGGCATTTCTGGGAAGACCCGCTGCGAAAATGACCTGGGATGCAGTAGGGTAGGTCGCGAGCACCCAAGGAGATGTCCATGCCCGCTGAACTGTCCTTTTCCCTCAAGCAAGCTCGACGCATGGCGCTGGCCGCCCAAAAATTTTCCGGGCGCCCGGCGCCTGCGCTGATCAGGGCCGCGCACCTCAATCGTGTGATTGAGCGCCTCGGTGTGTTGCAGATCGATTCGGTGAACGCCGTGGTGCGCTCCCACTACCTGCCGCTGTTTTCCCGCTTGGGCACTTACTCCCCTTTGCTGCTTGAACAGGCCGCCTGGAGCCAGGGGCGACGGCGCTCGCTGTTCGAGTATTGGGGGCATGAAGCTTCGTTGCTGCCGATGGCGTTGTACCCGCTGATGCGCTGGCGCATGCAACGGGCGCAGCAGGGGCGGGGGATCTATCAGCAGATGGCGCGGTTCGGGCGTGAGCAGCAGGCCACGATCCAGCGCGTTCTGAAGATTGTCGAGCAACAGGGCGCCCTGGGTGCTGGCAGCCTGTCGACCCGCGAAGAGCGTGCCGGCCCCTGGTGGGATTGGAGTGATGAAAAGCACGCGCTCGAATGGCTGTTTGCCGCAGGCCTGGTCACCGTTGCCGGCCGGCGCGGGTTTGAGCGGCTCTATGATTTACCGGAGCGGGTGATTCCGGATGAGGTGCTTCAAGCCTCGGTGAGTGAAGCCGACGCCCAGCGTGGTTTGTTATTGCACAGCACGACCGCGTTAGGCATCGGGACTGAAAAAGACCTGCGCGATTACTTCCGTCTGGACCCTGCCGACAGTCGCAGTCGCCTGGCTGAACTGGTGGAGGACGGGCAATTACTGAGCTGTCAGGTGCAAGGTTGGAAGCAGCCGGCGTATTGCCTGCCCGAGCCGAAGGTGCCACGCAAGGTGTCGGCCAGCGCATTGCTGTCGCCGTTCGATTCACTGATCTGGGAGCGTAGTCGCACCGAGCGGCTGTTCGATTTCCGTTATCGGTTGGAGATCTACACCCCGCAGGACAAGCGGGTGTACGGCTACTACGTGCTGCCGTTCTTGCACCACGAGCGTATTGCCGCGCGAGTCGACCTGCGTGCCGAACGCGCCAATGGGCGCCTGGCCGTGCACGCGGTGCACGAGGAAGAGCCGGGGCTGGATGATGAGGGGATGCAGGCGTTGGCGCTGAACCTGCGGCAAATGGCCGACTGGCTGGGGCTGGAACACCTCCAGCTCAATTGCCAGCGGCCCAGTGCCGCCCGGTTGCGGATAGCCATGCTGCACTTGTAGGCGCACGGTACTTGTGTGGTGAGCAGGCTTTTTTAGTGAGCAAGCGTGTTGCGGCAAGCGGGTTTGATTGTGGCGAGCGGGCTTGCCCCGCATTGGGCTGCGAGGCCGCCCCAATAAGGTCACCGCATTTCTTCTTGTTGAACCGGGAGACTGGTTTTAGGGCCGCTACGCGCCCCAACGCGGGGCAAGCCCTAATGCCGTTCAGTTAAGGCTTTTTTGTAGGAGCGAGCTTGCTCGCGAAGAACTCACAGGCGCCGCGTTCACTCAGGAAACACGCGTTATCGTTGACGTTTTTCGCGAGCAAGCTCGCTCCTACAGAAGGCGATGTACGCTTAACTGAACGGCATTAGGGCAAGCCCGCTCGCCACAGTTACAGCGTGTCTCCTTAACTGACCGGCATTGGCGCTTGCCACCGGTTCAGTTGTCCATCCTAGCGTTTGACCTGTTTCAGTGTTTCGGCAATCAGGAACGCCAGCTCCAGCGACTGATCGGCATTCATCCGTGGGTCGCAGTGGGTGTGGTAGCGATCCGACAAGCCATCCTCGGTAATCGGCCGCGCGCCGCCGATGCATTCGGTGACATTCTGTCCGGTCATCTCGATATGAATCCCGCCGGCATAGGTGCCTTCGGCTTCATGCACCTGGAAGAACTCCTTCACCTCACCCAGGATCTGCGCGAAATCGCGGGTCTTGTAGCCGCTGCTGGCCTTGATGGTGTTGCCGTGCATCGGGTCGGAGCTCCACAGCACCTGCTTGCCTTCGCGCTGCACCGCACGCAGCAGCGCAGGCAGGTGGTCACCGACCTTGTTGGCACCCATGCGCGCGATCAGGTTCAGGCGGCCGGGGTCGTTGTCCGGGTTGAGGATGTCGATCAAGCGGATCAGGTCATCCGGGTTCATGCTCGGGCCGACCTTGACCCCGATCGGGTTGTTGACCCCGCGCAGGAACTCGACATGGGCGCCATCCAACTGGCGGGTGCGATCGCCGATCCACAGCATATGGGCCGAGCAGTCGTAGTAATCGTTGGTCAGGCTGTCACGGCGCACAAAGGCTTGTTCGTAATTGAGCAGCAGGGCTTCGTGGGCGGTGAAGAAGCTGGTTTCGCGTAATTGCGGCGAACTGTCCATGCCGCAGGCGCGCATAAACGCGAGCGTTTCATCGATGCGGTCCGCCAGCTGACTGTACTTCTCGGCCAGGGCCGAGTTGGCGATAAAGTCCAGGTTCCACTTGTGCACCTGGTGCAGGTCGGCAAACCCACCCTGGGCAAATGCGCGCAGCAGGTTGAGGGTGGCGGTGGACTGGTGGTAGGACTGCAGCAGGCGGTCCGGATCCGGCACACGGCTTTTTTCGTCGAAGCCGATGCCGTTGACGATATCGCCACGGTAGGCGGGCAGGGTGATGCCGTCGATGGTTTCATCGTTGGATGAGCGCGGCTTGGCGAACTGGCCGGCCATGCGCCCGACTTTCACCACCGGGCAACCGGCGGCGAAGGTCATCACGATCGCCATCTGCAACAGCACCTTGAAGGTGTCGCGGATTTTCGCGGCGGAGAATTCGGCGAAGCTCTCGGCGCAGTCGCCACCTTGCAGCAGGAATGCACGACCCTGGGTCACTTCGGCAAACTGACGGCGCAACTCGCGGGCTTCCCCGGCGAACACCAGCGGCGGGTAGCTGGCCAGGTTCTGCTCCACTTGCAGCAAGTGTGCAGCGTCCGGGTACTGGGGTTGTTGCTGGATCGGCAGGGCGCGCCAGCTGTCGGGGCTCCAGGGTTGGCTCATCATGAACTCGATTGGCTGATTGACGGTCGGACGCCAATGTTATCAGCAATTAGTGCGTGACCTGTTGCCGCCGGTTGGCTGACAATCGCGCCTTTGCCATGCGGTAAACCCTTTTAGGAGTAGTGATGACCGAGGAGCGTGTCGAGCGCCTGCTGGCCGAAGTCCATGATGATTTCGGCATGATCCGTGTGCTCGAAGTGGCCGATTACCGTTTTCTCGAGTTCGGCGATGCCATCGAGCAAAGCTGTGTGTTCACTGCCGACCCGAGCTGGCTGGAGTACGACTACACCCGCGCGATGCTGATTGGCGCGTTGTGCCATGAACAGCCGGAGAGCGCGTTGTTCCTCGGTTTGGGCGCCGGTACGTTGACCCAGGCCTGCCTCAGGTTCCTGCCGCTGGAGGATGTCGAAGCCATCGAGCTGCGCCCCGATGTGCCGCGCCTGGCCATCGAGTTCCTGGGGCTGGACGATGACCCGCGCTTGTACATCCGTATCGGCGATGCCCTGGAGTTGCTGGATACTGCCGAAACGGCAGACCTGATTTTCGTCGACCTGTACACCGATGTCGGTCCAGGTGTCGGGCACCTGGCCTGGACGTTCCTGGAAAACTGCCAGAAGAAACTCAACCCCGGCGGCTGGCTGGTCATCAACCAGTGGGCCACCGACGATGGCAAGCCGCTGGGTGCGGCCTTGCTGCGTGGGTTGTATCACCGGCATTACTGGGAACTGCCGGTGAAGGAGGGCAATGTGATCCTGCTGGTGCCGTCGGAGCTGGATCAGGCATTGGACATCGACGCACTGACGGCCCGCGCCGAAGCCTTGGCGCCGCGCTTGGGGTATTCGTTGCAGCCATTGATCAAGGCGATTCGGCCCGCGACGTAGTTGTTTGTACCGACGCCATCGGGGGCAAGCCGAATCGTCACACCACCCTCCCACATTTGAAATGAGTTCCAAATGTGGGAGGGGGCTTGCCCCCGATGGCGTCGCTACTACCAACTCAAATGCCCTTGAACACCCCCGGCCGCTTCTCGACCATCGCCCGCACGCCTTCCTTGGCGTCTTCACTGTTGAGTAGCTTCTCGACCATCGGCGGTAACGCAGCCGCCGCCACGGTTTCGCCTTCCATCCGCGCCAGGCGTGCCGACATCAAGGTGGCCTGCACGCCGAGCGGTGCCTGGCGCGCAATACGGCTGGCCAGTTCAATGGCGCGGGGCAGCAGGTCTTCGCTGGCCATGACCTCTTGCACCAACCCCAGGCGCAGGGCTTCGTGGGCGTCGAACTCATCGCCGGTGAGCAGCCAGCGCATGGCGTTCCCCCAGCCGGCGATCTGATGAAAGCGCAACGTCGCACCGCCAAAGGGAAAGATCCCCCGCTGGACTTCCATCTGCGCGAAGCGGGTGTTGCTGGCGCAGAGATTGATATCCGCTGCCAGCATCAACTCGATACCGATGGTCAGGCAGTAGCCCTGCGCGGCGACGATCACCGGTTTGCTGACCCTGGGGCCGGCGAATACCCCCCACGGATCACAGCCCCCCAGCGGGGGCTGCCAACCCCCCGCCATCACGCCGCTGACATTGGCTAGGTCCAGCCCGGCGGTGAAGTGGTCGCCATGGGCAAAGACCACCGCCACCCGAGCCTCATCGTTTCGATCAAATTCGCCATAGGCCAGGCTCAGCTCATTGAGCAGATCCAGGTCAAAGGCGTTGCGCTTGGCTACCCTGTCCAGGCCTAACAGCAGGACATGGCCCCGGAGTTCACGGCTGACGCGGCTGCTGCTGGCTTGATTCATCGGGTGTGCCCTCGGGCGCAGGGAAAGGTTTCAGACCAAAGGTCTCACGGGGGAGGTGAACCGTTTAAGTGTTCTGGCCAACAGGGCCGGGCCTTTGAAAAATAGACCCTGCCGCACTTAACTGCAAAGGCTGTGACGCGGTGCGGTTTATCGGCGCTTGGCGATAAAAAAAGCTCCCTTTTTCAGCTATTTCCGGTATAGTGCGCGCCGGCCTTTAACCGGGCCGCGTTTAGGTAGCGCAATTCCCCGAAGTCAGCTTCGGCTGCACGTCCGCACAGCGGACTCTTCCTTGACGAATCTTTTTCATTCATTCGTTTTCGCAAATCCCCGCCGACAAAGCAGCCAGGGCGACTCTTGAGTCTCAACACGGCATGCGCAGCTTTGGAGCATGGGTCTTTGCGGATGCACTTAGAGGCAGACCCATGACCCAGGAAACCGGCGGCTTCGCCGCTTTTAATCTTAACCCGAACATTCTTGCTGCCGTCATTGCGACCGGCTACGAAGAACCTTCGGCGATTCAGCAGCAATCGATCCCGATCATCATGGCCGGCCAGGACATGATTGGCCAGGCGCAAACCGGTACCGGTAAAACCGCCGCGTTCGCCCTGCCTATCCTGCACTGCATCGATCCTGCCAAGCGCGAACCGCAAGCCCTGATCCTGGCGCCAACTCGTGAGTTGGCGCTGCAAGTAGCAACCGCTTTTGAAACCTACGCCAAGCAAATGCCGGGCGTTACCGTTGTGGCCGTCTATGGCGGTGCGCCAATGGGCCCACAACTGAAAGCTATCCGTAATGGCGCACAGATCGTTGTCGCCACCCCGGGTCGCCTGTGTGACCACCTGCGTCGTGACGAGAAAGTCCTGTCGACCGTGAACCACCTGGTTCTGGACGAAGCTGACGAAATGTTGAAGCTGGGCTTCATGGATGACCTGGAAGTCATCTTCAAGGCGCTGCCACCGACCCGTCAGACCGTACTGTTCTCGGCCACCCTGCCACAGTCGATCCGTGCCATTGCCGAACGCCATCTGCGCGATCCGCAACACGTTAAGATCCAGACCAAGACCCAGACCGTTACCGCGATCGAACAGGCTCACCTGTTGGTTCACGCTGACCAGAAGACCTCGGCTGTATTGAGCTTGCTGGAAGTCGAAGACTTCGACGCCCTGATCATGTTCGTGCGCACCAAGCAAGCGACCCTGGACCTGGCCAGTGCCCTCGAAGCCAAAGGCTACAAAGCCGCTGCGCTGAACGGTGACATCGCCCAGAACCAACGTGAGCGCGTGATCGACTCCCTCAAGGATGGCCGCCTGGACATCGTTGTGGCGACCGACGTTGCTGCCCGTGGCCTCGACGTTCCACGTATCACCCACGTGTTCAACGTTGACATGCCTTACGATCCAGAGTCCTACGTTCACCGTATCGGCCGTACTGGCCGTGCCGGTCGCGAAGGTCGTGCACTGCTGCTGGTGACTCCGCGTGAGCGCCGCATGCTGCAAGTGATCGAGCGTGTCACCGGCCAGAAGGTTGCCGAGGTCCGCCTGCCGGATGCCCAGGCCGTTCTCGATGCCCGCATCAAGAAACTGACCAACAGCCTGGCGCCGCTGGTGGCTGACGCTGAATCGACCCACGGCGACCTGCTGGACCGCCTGACCGCCGATATCGGTTGCACCCCGCGTGCCCTGGCCGCAGCCCTGCTGCGCAAGGCCACCAACGGTCAGGCCCTGACCCTGGCAGCCATCGAGAAAGAACGTCCACTGGTTCCGAACAGCGCGCCACGCGGTGATCGTCCAGAGCGTTCGGGCGACCGTCCAGACCGTGGTGATCGTGGTGATCGTGAGCGTCGTGCTCCGGTCCCATTGGCTGAAGGTCGTGCTCGTTGCCGTACCGCGCTGGGCGCGCGTGACGGTATCGCGGCCAAGAACCTGCTGGGCGCTATCCTCAACGAGGGTGGCCTGGCACGTGAAGCCATCGGTCGCATCCAGGTCCGTGACAGCTTCTCCTTGGTGGAACTGCCGGAAGACGGTCTGGAAAAACTGCTGACCAAGCTGAAAGACACTCGCGTTGCCGGTAAGCAGCTCAAACTGCGTCGCTACCGCGAAGATTGATCCGCCCTTGGGCTGATTGATCGCACATAAAAAATCCCCGACTGGTTCGGGGATTTTTTTTGTCATGTGGAAAAGGGGTGGGCCCCCACATTTAGATCTCCATCAGCCAAAGCGATAGATGTCCATGCCCAGGGCCCCCAGGGTGAAGCCCTGGTGCGCCACGCTGAACGGCCCCCCGGCACCCCGCGCGAAGTACAGGGGCAACAAATGCTCATCGCTGGGATGGCTGCGCACTGCATGGGGCGCCTGGCGGCGATAATCGTGCAGCGCGGCTTCGTCATTGGCAGCGAGCTTGTCCACCACCCAATCGCGGAACTCCCGCGCCCACGGTTCGATGCTCTCGGGGCCGGCGTGCCAGTTCAGTTCACCCAGGTTGTGGGTGATGCTGCCGGAGCCGATCAGCAGCACACCTTGTTCGCGCAGGCTGGCCAGAGCATGCCCGACTCGTGTCTGCAGGGCAGGGCCCATGCGACTGGGGAGGGAGACCTGTACCACTGGAATATCCGCCGCCGGGTACATCAGCGACAACGGTACCCATGTGCCATGGTCGAACGGGCGATGCTCGTCGATGCGGGCATTCAGGCCATCGGCATGCAACAGTTCGACAATTTCGGCGGCCAGTTGCGGATCGCCCGGCGCTGGGTATTGGACCGCGAACAATTCGCGCGGGAAGCCGCCGAAGTCATGCCAGGTTTCGGGGGCGGCGCCGCCGCTGACCAGTAGTTCCTGGCTCTCCCAATGCGCCGACACCACCACGATCGCCTTGGGCCGTGGCAGCTCAGCGGCCAGGCGCTGCAGGGCCGGGCCGCTGGCACCCGGTTGCAGGGCGAGCATGGGCGAACCGTGAGAGATAAATAGGCTGGGGAACATAGGAGGGATCCTGAGCGTTAATATGGCGCTATCTTCAATCAGATCATTGATCTAAATCTAATATAAGTTTTAGCGCCTTTTGATCGAATTTTCAGGGTGATTTATGGAGCCTACATTTTGGCGGGAGCGCTGGGCGCGCAATCAGATCGGCTTTCACTTGCCGCAGGTCAATCCACATCTGCAACGGCATTGGCCGCAACTGGGTTTGGCGGATGGAGCAAAAGTGTTGGTGCCGCTGTGTGGCAAAAGCCTGGACCTGGTGTGGCTGGCCAGCCATGGGCACCCCGTGCTGGGGGTGGAGTTATCGGAGCAGGCGGTGCAAGCCTTCTTCAGCGAGCAGGGGCTGACGCCACGTATCAGCCAGCACGGCGTGTTCAGCGTGTATCAGGCTGATGTGATCGAGGTGTGGTGCGGCGACTTCTTCGCCCTCGATGCTGAGGCCGTGGCCGATTGCTGCGCGCTCTATGATCGCGCGGCGTTGATTGCACTGCCGCCGCTGATGCGGGCGCAATACACCGAGCATCTCAATCGCCTGCTGGGTTCGGGCTGCAAGGGGCTGCTGATCACCCTCGATTACGATCAGACGCAAAAGGCCGGCCCGCCCTTTGCGGTCACCGATGAAGAGGTGAAAGTATTGTTGGGCGCACATTGGACCTTGGACATCCTCGAGGAGCAGGACATCCTGGGCGATAGCTGGAAGTTCGTTCAGGACGGCGTCACGCGCCTTGAAGAGCGTGTCTATCGCTTGACCAAGGGGTAAATCGCACGCACAAAAAAAGGGCGATCAGATCGCCCCTTTTTGCGTGACTGCAGGTTATCAGCCGCGACGACGCAGTGCGTCGATCCGCTCTTCCAGCGGCGGGTGGCTCATGAACATGCGTGCCAGGCCCTGCTTGATACCGCCGTTGATGCCGAATGCGGTCAGGCTGTCCGGCATATGCACCGGCAGGCCCTGTTCGGAGCGCAGGTGTTGCAGGGCTGCGATCATCGCCCCGGTACCGGCCAGGCGGGCCCCCGCTTCGTCTGCGCGGAATTCGCGTTTGCGCGAGAACCACATCACGATCGCGCTGGCCAGGAAGCCCAGCACCACTTCGGCGAAGATGGTCGCCACGAAATAGGCAATGCCACGGCCTTCTTCGTTCTTGAAGATCACCTTGTCGACAAAGTTGCCGATGATCCGCGCGAAGAACATCACGAAGGTGTTCACCACGCCCTGGACCAGCGCCAGGGTGACCATGTCACCGTTGGCCACGTGGCCGATCTCGTGGGCCAGTACCGCCTTCACTTCATCGTACGAGAAGCGTTCCAGCATGCCCTGGCTCACTGCAACGAGCGCGTCGTTCTTGTTCCAGCCGGTGGCAAAGGCGTTGGCTTCATAGGCCGGGAAGATCCCGACCTCGGGCATCTTGATGCCTGCCTCGCGGGACAACTGCTCAACGGTTTGCAGCAGCCATTGCTCGTGGCGGGTACGTGGCTGGGTGATGACCTGGGTGCTGGTGCTCATCTTCGCCATCCACTTGGAAATGAACAGCGAGAACAGCGAGCCGGCAAAACCAAAGACCGCACAGAAAATCAGCAGCTGATTGAGGTTCAGATCAACCCCGTTGGCCGCCATGAACCCGTTGAAGCCGAAAAGGCTCAGGGTGATGCTGGCAATCAGCACGACCGCCAGGTTAGTGGCCAAGAACAGCAGGATGCGCATCATGGTTGTAGAGTTCTCCTCATGCTTAATATGTCGCGTACTGCGGGGTATATAAGGTGCGGCCTGGGGTGATTCAACCGAGCGACTATTTCAAACTGTGTCCTACAGCCTGAATGTAAAGCCTTGAAAGGATTTTCCGACAAGAAATCTCGCATGTTATCGGTCTCCCATCCCCTTGCCGCCCTGTAATTACAGGGGGTAGATGCTTTGCAGGGGGCAACGGACCTGCCGGGGAGAATGAAGGCAAAGAAGTGTTGCCAGATAATCGCTGTACGACCGAATGCCGGTCGTACAGCGCCATGGCCCTTACTGGCGATAGGACTTGAGGAAGTTGCCGATACGACCAATGGCCATTTCCAGGTCATCCACACGTGGCAAGGTCACCACGCGGAAGTGATCCGGCCACGGCCAGTTGAACGCAGTGCCTTGCACCACCAGCAGCTTTTCCGACAGCAGCAGGTCGAGCACGAACTTCTCGTCGTTGAGAATCGGGCAGACCTTCGGGTCGATCCGCGGGAAGGCATATAGCGCGCCCATTGGCTTCACACAACTGACTCCCGGGATATCGTTGAGCAGTTCCCAGGTACGGTTGCGTTGTTCGAGCAGGCGGCCCTGGGGCAATATCAGGTCGTTGATGCTCTGGTAGCCACCCAGCGCCGTCTGGATCGCGTGCTGGCTCGGTACGTTGGCGCACAGGCGCATATTGGCCAGCATATCGATGCCTTCGATGTAGCTCTGGGCATTGTGCTTGGGACCGGAGATGGCGATCCAGCCGGAGCGGAAGCCCGCCACGCGATAGGACTTGGACAGGCCATTGAAGGTCAGGCACAGCAGGTCCGGCGCCAGGGACGCGGTGCAGATATGCACGGCGTCGTCGTAGAGGATCTTGTCGTAGATCTCGTCGGAGAACACTACCAGGTTGTGCTGGCGTGCGAGTTCGAGCATGCCCTGCAACACTTCCCTGGAGTACACCGCGCCAGTGGGGTTGTTCGGGTTGATGATCACCAGGGCCTTGGTGTTCGGGGTGATCTTGGCCTTGATGTCGGCCAGGTCCGGGAACCAGTCGGCGCCCTCGTCGCATAGGTAATGCACCGGATGGCCACCGGCCAGGGTCACCGCAGCGGTCCACAGCGGGTAGTCGGGCGCTGGCACCAGCACTTCGTCGCCGTTGTTGAGCAAGGCCTGCATCGACATCACGATCAGCTCGGACACGCCATTGCCCAGGTAGATGTCTTCAATGCCAACACCTTCGACCTGCTTCTGCTGGTAGTACTGCATGACCGCCTTGCGCGCACTGAACAGTCCCTTGGAGTCGCTGTAGCCTTGGGCGGTGGGCAGGTTGCGGATCACATCCTGGAGAATTTCGTCCGGTGCTTCGAAACCAAAGGGCGCCGGGTTGCCAATGTTCAGCTTGAGGATGCGATGGCCTTCCTCTTCCAGGCGCTTGGCGTGCTTGAGCACTGGGCCGCGAATGTCGTAGCAGACGTTGGCGAGCTTGTTCGATTTGCTGACCTGCATGGCGATGTGATCCTGAAAATGAACGATCCAGACGGTGCGGAGCCTACCGTGCCGGGAATCCTGCGTTGGTGCACCCATAAATACGTTTGAATGCCGCTAACGCGGGTGCCAGACTGGCGTGTTGAAGAGGCGCAATCATACGTGCCGCCTGGTTCATGGAAAAGACACAGATCAGGCTTTTTAAGTTGCCGAGGTGTATCGATGGAAAAGTTGCAAAAAACGGTTGAAGAGTGGAAGGCAATGCTCGATCCAGAGCAGTACAACGTGTGCCGGCTCAAAGGCACCGAGCGGCCTTTCAGCGGTAAGTACAACGACACCAAGACGGACGGCGTGTACCACTGCATATGCTGCAATGAGCCACTGTTCGACTCCAAGGCCAAATTCGACTCCGGGTGCGGCTGGCCGAGCTTTTATGAGCCGATCGCCGACAGCGCGATGATCGAGATCCGCGATGTCAGCCACGGCATGATCCGCACCGAAGTCACCTGCGCCAAGTGCGATGCGCACCTTGGGCATGTGTTTCCCGACGGTCCGCCGCCGACGGGCCTGCGTTATTGCATCAACTCGGTGTGCCTGGACCTGGTGCCACGTTGAGCGTGAGGCGTCCCTGCGATGTCGGCAGGGACGATCTATGGCGAGGTATCAGTCCGATCAATTAAATTGCACGCAATTGAATTGAGCGCTATGTTTTCGCTTCTCTCCCGATTCGAGGCACTGCCATGAGCGACAACCTGCTGAGTATCCCTTGCACCACCATCAAGGGTGAGCAAAAGACCTTGGCCGATTACGCCGGCAAGGCCATCCTGGTGGTCAATACCGCCAGCAAGTGCGGTTTTACCCCGCAGTACAAGGGTCTGGAGCAGCTTTGGCAGACCTATAAGGACAAGGGCCTGGTGGTGCTGGGGTTCCCCTGCAACCAGTTCGGCAAGCAGGAACCGGGCAACGAAGGCGCGATTTCCGAGTTTTGCGAGCTGAACTTCGGCGTCAGCTTTCCACTGTTCAAGAAGATCGATGTCAACGGCAGCGCGGCCCATCCCCTGTTTGTGCAGTTGAAAAAACAGGCGCCGGGCCTGCTGGGCTCCAAGGGCATCAAGTGGAACTTCACCAAATTCCTGATCGGCCGCGACGGTCAGGTCGTCAAGCGCTTTGCCCCGACGACCAAGCCGCAGGACTTGACCCAAGAGATCGAAGCCCTGCTCAAATGACTGGCGTACCTTCCGTGTCCCTGGCCCTGGACGACCAGCTGTGTTTCAAGCTCTACGCGGCGTCGCGGGCGGTGACACGCGCCTACAAGCCGATGCTGGACCAGTTGGGCCTGACGTACCCGCAATACGTTGTGATGCTGGTGCTGTGGGAATGGCATGACGCAGCGGCGACCCAGGCCACGGTCAAGGCCCTGGGTGAGCGCCTGATGCTCGATTCGGGCACCTTGACGCCGTTGCTCAAGCGCCTGGAGCAGCTTGGCGCCGTGAAGCGCCAACGCAGCCTGCGCGATGAGCGTGAAGTGCATTTGAGTCTGAGCGAAGCCGGGGTGCAATTGCGCGGCCAGGCCCATCAATTGAAAACCCGATTGCTGTGCGACAGCGGCGTCGACCTCAACCAGGCCGACGCCCTGCGCGACGGCCTGGACCAATTGCTGGCTCAGATCAGAGCGTTGTCGCCTTAGGCACCCACAGGTCCAGCAGGGCGTTGAGTTCTTCCCGGCGGAACGGCTTGGCCAGGTAATCATTCATTCCCGCGGCACGGCAACGCTCGCGCTCTTCCGACAGCGCGTTGGCCGTCAAGGCGACAATGGGCAGGTCTGGCCAGCGTCCGCTGCGGCGAATCTGCCGGCTGGCTTCGTAACCGTCCATCACCGGCATGTTGCAGTCCATCAGCACCATGTCGAAGGGGCGTTCTTCGAGGCACTTGAGCGCCTCGCCACCATGGGCGGCGACGATCACTTCGCAACCCAGCTTGCTCAGCATGCCCTTGGCCACCAGTTGATTGACCGGGTTGTCCTCCACCAGCAGGATCCGCGCGCGGTTTGCAGGCGGCGCGGCGTCGAGCGGGATGGACTCAAGGATCAGTTGTGGATCACTGCGCAGGTTGCGTTGCAGGATCTGGTACAGCGCGGTACGGCTCAACGGGCGAGCCTGTTGCTGTAATGGCGCCAGCGCCGCGACTTCTTCGCTGGGCATGAAATTGCCATAAGCGGTCACCAGCAGGATCGGCGCCGTGATCGCCGGCCGCAGGCGAAACAGGCACTCCGGGCAGTCGGTGATCAGCAGGTCCGGGGCTTGCCCGCTCAAATCATCATCCAGGGCACGACAATGGGCGGTCAGCCCCCAGTGGGGCAGCAGGGTGGTGAGCAGTTCCGTCAGGCCGCTGCCGGCGTTGGTAATGACCAGCACTTCACCTTTGAGCGGCGGTTGCCGGGTGGCGGGCAAATGGGCTGGCAGGGGCAGGTCGGCGCAGAACTGGCTGCCAAAGCCGACCTCCGAACTGATGCTCAACCGCCCCTTCATTGCCTCGCACAGGTTATGGGTCAGTGCCAGGCCCAGGCCGGTGCCGCCAAACTGCCGGGTAATCCCCGCGCCGGCCTGGGTGAACGGTTGGAAGATCTTGACCTGTGCGTCCTGGGCAATGCCGATACCGGTATCGCATACATCAATTTTGACCCGGCCATCGTGGGCGCTGAGGCGAACATCCACACGGCCAAAGCGCGTGAACTTGAGGGCGTTGGACAGCAGGTTACTGACGATCTGCCGCACGCGCGTCGGATCGCCGAGCACCTGGGCCGGAAACTGCGGGTCGATCAGGCACGTCAGTTCGACACTGGGCGCGGCGTTCTGCGACAGCAGGTTGGCGGTGTCTTCCACCAGCGAGCCCAGGTCGAAGGGGATGCGTTCCAGCTCCAACTGGCCGGCGTCGAACTTGGACAGGTCGAGAATATCGTTGAGCAATTCCACCAGTACTTTGCCGGAGTCGTGGGCGATCGACAGTTGTTGGCGCTGTTCGGCGGTCAGCGGGCTGTCCAGGGACAGAGCGATCATGCCCAGCAAGCCATTGAGCGGTGTGCGGATTTCGTGGCTCATATTCGCCAGGAACGCCGCCCGCGCCTGGGCCATGTTCAGGGCGGTCAGCTTTGCCGCCTGCAGTTCCTCGTTGGACTGGCTCAGGCGCTGGTTGCTGGCCTTGAGCTCAAGGGTGCGGGCGGAGACGATGTCCTCGAGTTGCCCCAGGTACTCGGTGAGACGGTCCTCGGCGTGGCGACGCTGCTGTATCTCGGTTTCCATGTTTTCGAATTGCTGATTGGCGACGTTGACCAGCACACCGATTTCATCGTGTTCATGCCCTGGCGGGCAGTCCAGGCGTGCCTGTTTACGGGTGCTCAGCTCACGAATGATGCGCACCAGGGGCTGGGTCAGCATGGTGTAGAACAGGCCCAGCAAGATCCCCGTCAGCAGCAGGCTGCGCGCGAAGCCGTTGAGCAAGGTGATTTCGGCGCGACGCAGGAAGCGACTGCCAAAAGCGTAGGTGTCAACGTCCAGGCGCAACACGCCCAGGGCTTCGTTGGGCATATGGCTGAGGAAAAGGCGGTCTTCAAACTGGCGGTTGGCGCCGAACAGGAAGTCGCTGACGGGCCGATACGGGCTTTCCTTGCGCGGTCGGTCGACGTCGGCCAGCACCACGCCGTTGTTGTCGATCAACTGTGCGTGGATGATAGCGGGGGAATGCAACAAACCCAGGGTCAACTCCTGGGCCAGTTCGGCGTCAATGTTGTAGGCAATACGAGACGCGGGGTTATGGCTGATTTCGATCAGGGAACGAATTTCACGGTTGATGGATGCGTCTTCGCTGGCATAATCAATGCCGATTTGGATAAGGCTGAGCAAGGTTCCCAAGACGAAACCGACCAGCACCGTCAATCTGGCTTGTTTATAAGACAAGCGGTGGGCGAACTTGATATCCATCGAGTGTTGAACCACTTCACGTGTCCCTTCGCCCGGCAAGCATAGCTGAACATCCACAGGCTCTGGCTTGCCCGGCACGAATCGTTAGGTTTTATGGGGGCAGCCCCCAGCAGTCAGCCGTAGGGTTGCCAATACGCCATCTTTTGCAAGAACTTGCCAGAGGAATAGTCGTGGATTCTCGATTGAATGCCTTTCTTGAGCGTGCCGACGCTGTGCTCGCTCGCCTGGAACCCTTGTTACCCGCTCCGCGCCAAACCATCGACTGGAACCAGTGCCTCGCCGCCCGGTGGCAGCGTGACGGTCGCAGCGGCTTTTTGCTGCCCCTGGACGTGAGCCTGGACATGCGCTTGTCTGACTTGATCGGCGTCGACAAGCAGCGTGAACAACTGGCGCGCAACACCCAGCAGTTTCTCGACGGCTTGCCGGCCAACCATGCGTTGCTGTGGGGGTCGCGCGGCACCGGTAAATCGTCCATGGTGCGGGCCTTGCTCGCCCAGCACGCCAAGGCCGGCTTGCGCCTGATCGAGATCGAACGTGATCACCTGGCTGACCTGCCGCGCGTGGTCGAGCAATTGCTCAAGTTGCCGCAGCGTTTCATCCTGTTCTGCGATGATTTGTCGTTCGAGGCTGGCGAAGGCGACTACCGCGTACTCAAGAGCGTGCTCGACGGCTCCCTGGAGCAGGCCCCGGAGAACGTGTTGCTGTACGCCACGTCCAACCGTCGTCACCTGGTGCCGGAAAACCAGAGCGACAACGACAATTGGAAGCGCGTGGATGGCGAGCTGCACCCCAGTGAAGCGGTGGAAGACAAGATCGCCTTGTCCGACCGTTTTGGCCTGTGGTTGTCGTTCTACCCGTTTTCCCAGGAACACTTCCTTAACGTGGTCGAGCACTGGATCGGTGAGCTGGCGAACAAGGCCGGCTTGCCGTGGCAGCGCGATGAAGCCCTCGACATCCTCGCCGTACGCTGGGCCACCGGGCGTGGCAATCGCAACGGCCGGTGCGCGTATCAGTTCGCCCGTTACTGGGTGGGCCTTAAATTGCTGGAGCGTCAACCATGATCGATTTGCAACAGGCCGGTACCGGTCTGGATGGCTATGCCCTGTTGTGCGCGCAGCTGGAGTCGCTGCTGGCCGATGAGCGGGATTTCATCGCCAATAGCGCGCAGTTTTCTGCGTTCTTGTTCAACCAGCTGGACGACCTGAACTGGGCCGGCTTTTACTTCAACCGCAATGATGAATTGGTGCTCGGCCCGTTCCAGGGCCAGATCGCCTGCGTGCGTATCCCCTTCGGTCGTGGCGTATGTGGGGCGGCCGCGGCAACGCGGCAAACCCAGCGAGTGGAAGACGTGCACGCGTTCCCCGGGCATATCGCCTGTGACAGTGCCTCGAACAGTGAGCTGGTGGTGCCGCTGGTCAAGAACGGCCAACTGATTGGCGTCCTCGACCTCGATAGCCCTTCGCTGGCCCGCTTTACCGTGCAGGACCAGGCCGGTATCGAACAGTTGGCGGCGATTTTCCTGCGGTTGACCGACTGCTGATAGGTGGCGGCAGGCGCGAGCGGTCAAGCTCGCGTCTGCCTATCCCGATGAATTCAGGCTGTTGAGCTGCATGTGCAGCATTCTCTCCATTTCCAGCATGCATTTCTCCAGGGCCTTGATACCGGTTTCGATCACGCGGTGGTCATCGCCTCGGGCGCATGCCTGTTCCAGCGCTTCGCACTGACCGGCCAGCCCGACGGCCTGCACGATGCGGGCGGCGCCCTTGATCTTGTGGGCTTGCTCGATGATGTCCTGGGGCGAGGCCTGTCGAACCAACATCGCGACGAGTTCCTGGCGGTCATGGGCGCTGCTGCTCAATAACTCCTCAAGTAGGCGTCGACTCAACTGTGGGTCGCCTCCCGTCAGGGCATCGAGGCTGGTGAGGTCCAGCTGCATGGCCGGCCGTTGTGGCTCGATCTGCGCCAGTTGCCGCTCCAATGCCGTGAGGCTGATGGGCTTGAACAGGCAATCATTCATGCCCGCTTCGGCGCAGCGCAGTTTCTCTTCGGGCTGGGCATTGGCGGTAAAGCCCAGCACGACACAAGCGGGCAGTTGCTCTCGCTGCTCATATTCGCGGATCGAGCGGCAGAGCTCATAGCCGTTCATGATCGGCATGTTGCAGTCGGCGATGACCAGGTCGAAGTGTTCCTGGCGCCAGGCCTGGAACCCGGCCGCGCCGTGCTGGGCGGCGGTGAACTGATGGCCGAGGTAACCGAGTTGCTGGCACATCAGCAGGCGGTTTGCGGGGTGATCGTCCACCACCAGCACATTGAGCACCGGCGCCGGTGCCGCTGCTATGGGCTTGGATTCGTCCGCGGCCTCGACCGGCAGCAGGCGGTTCATCTTCAGGCTGACATGCACTTGGGTGCCCACCATCGGCACGCTGCTCAGGCTCAGTTGCCCGCCCATCATTGAACACAGGCTACGGCAGATGACCAGCCCAAGACCCGCGCCACTCCTGGCCAAGTGGCCGGAATTGTCGGCCTGGGCGAAGGGCTCGAACAGGCGTAGCTGGTCGTCCCGGCTGATGCCGATGCCGGTGTCCTCGACCACCAGCTTGAGCTCGACCTGCTGGGGCATTTCGGTGGCTTGAACGTCCACCTTGATCTTTACCTGGCCACGTTCGGTGAATTTGATTGCATTGCTCACCAGGTTGGACAGCACCTGCTTGAAGCGCAGTGGGTCGATCAGCACATCGGTGTCTTCGAGTTCAGGCTTGAACTCCAGCAACAGACTCAAGGTTTTCTGACGCGCCAGGCCGTCGAACACGCGGACCACCGATTCGATCACTTCCTTCAGGTTGACCCGCTCGGGGGCCAGGCTCAAGCGGCCGGATTCGATGCGCGCGATGTCGAGGATGTCGCCGATCAGCTCCAGCAAGTCCTTGGCCGAGTTGTAGGCGACCTCGATGGCCGGTCGATCGAGGTGACCCTGGTCGGCGCGCTTGAGGGTCAGCTCCAGCATGCCGATCACCGCGTTCATCGGCGTGCGGATTTCGTGGCTCATGGTCGCCAGAAACGTGCTTTTGGCCCGGTTGGCCTCGTCGGCCTGCTCCTTGGCGGCGCGTAGTTCATCGAACAGTTGGCGCCGTTCGCTGATGTCGATCCAGCCACCGATAATGCCTTGCACCTCACCGGTTGAGTCGCGGTAGGGCAGGATCCAGTGGTAGATCGTCAGTTTTTTTCCACGGATGTGCAGCGGGCGATCCAGGATCATTGGGTCGCCCTGTGCCACGACGCGCAAATAGTCCGCATGGTATTGCGCGGCCTCCGTTTCCAGCGCCGTACCGATCTGCACCACACTTTTGCCGATCACGTCCTCGCGCTTGGCGTCGAACACCTGCAGGTAGCTGTCGTTGCAGGTCTGCAGCAGGCCGTTGCGGTCGCGTACATAAATCGGGTGGGGCGTTTCGTTGACCAGCGCGCGCATGAACTCGAACTGATCGTTAAGGGCGCGCTCAGCCATTTGGCGGTGCTTGATCTGGCGACGCATGTAGGCGTTCCAGGTCAGGGAAATCAATAGCAGCAAGCCGGTGCCGATGATGATCTGGGCGATCAAGTGGTGGTAATTGCGCCAGTAGCTGTCGGAGGCCGCGGTGTAGCCCCGCCAGCGACTGTTGATCACGCCCAGTTCATCCGGGGCGATACTCAGCAGGGCCTTGTCGAGGATTGAACTCAGTTCGGTGGCATGGCGTGAGGTCGCCAGGGAAAAGGTGGCCGGAAGAGTGCCGATGCTGGTGCTGATTTGCAGTTTGTCCTGGAACATCGGCGATGACAGGAAATAGTTGGCGATCACCAACGAATTCACCGCACCCTCCACCTGGCCCTGGGCGAGCAGCTCCGAGGCTTTGAAGGTGTCACTGGTCTCCACCAGGCGGATCAGTGGAAAGTCCCTGCGCAGGACCGCATGCAGCGGGTTGCCCTGGGTAATCGCCAGGCGCTTGCCTGCCATCTGCTCCAGGTTCGAGGGGGCGCCGGGCTCTTTGCGTGTCAGCAGCACGTAGGAGTTTTCCAGGTAGGGCCGGCTGAAATCCAGTTGCGCTTCCCGTTCGACACTGGGCGTCATGGCCCCGATGATGTCGGCGTCGTGGTTGCTGACCTGTTCGATCATCGCGTGCACATCCCGCCCGCGCTGGATCTCGAAGCGCAGGCCGGTGCGCAGGCGGATCAGCTCCAGGAGGTCGGCGGTAATGCCGCGAAAATTGCCGTCCGCGTCGAAAAAGGTCAGGGGCGCGAAGGTTTCGTTCACCAGCACTTTCACCACGGGATGCTCTTTGAGCCAGCGCTCCTCGCGCGGGGTCAATTGCAGTTTCTTGTCGGTCAGCAAAATATCGCTGCCGGCGCTCCAGCGCTTGGCGATGCTCTCGCGTTCGTTGGTGGGCACGGCCGCCAGCACTGCGTTCACAATGCCCAGCAACACGTGCTGGTCTCGGCGCAGGGCAAAACTGAAGCCATAGGCTTCATGTTTGCCGAAGTTGGCCATGTGAATGTTCTTCAGGTAGCCCTTGTTGATCATGTAGTGGGTCGAGATGGTATCGCCGAGAAACACGTCTGCCTGGTCGAACGCCACCGCATTCAGGGCATTTTGATAAGAGGGATAGGTGCTGATGATTGCATCGGGGTACAGCTTCTCCACTTCGCTCAGGGGCAGGTAATGGTAGACCAGGCTCAGGCGCAGCCCAGCCAGGGCCTCGCTGAGGCTGCGTGTCTCACCCTCCCGAGTGACCAGCACCGGTTGATCCACGGCATAGGGGGCTGATAGGACCAGGTTCGGATTCGCGGCCTCGAAGCCGTTGGAGGAGCCCAACAAGTCAATCTCGCCTGCTTCGAGGGCCTGGATGGACTTTTCCCGTGACGGGTAGCGCATCACCTTGATCGGCAAGTCCAGCGCTTTGGCCAGCAACCCGGCGTAGTCGGCAGTCAGCCCTTCGTAGTCGCGACCACTGGAGGTGAGGTCGAAGGGCGGGTAGTCAGGTGCCGCAGTGCCTAACACCAGTTCGCGTTTGTTCTGTAGCCACTGCCGCTGGGCAGTGTCCAGTTGGGAGTCCAGTTGAACGCCGACTGCGCGACTCAACAAGGTGAAGTGTTCCGGTTCTGTTTGAACGGCGAGCACGGCGGTGCTCAAGCACATGCCTGCGCTCAATATGATCAAATAGTCCTTTATACGCCTGGGCATCCGCTTTCTCACACTAGCGCGTTTCGTTTTGCCAACTCGATAAGTTCTACCAAGGACTTGGCTTTGAGTTTTTGCATAAGCCTCTTTTTATAGGTGCTGACGGTCTTGTTACTTAGAAACATGCCTTTGGCGATTTCTTTATTGGTGCGGCCTTGTGCAAAAAGTTGCAAAACCATTAATTCCCGGTCATTAACGGCCTTGAACAGTTCCAGCTCTTCGGAATTACCTTCCGAGCCGCAAGCGTTCAATGCCTGGCTCGGGAAATAGTTATAACCCGATAATACCGCGCGAATCGCACTCAGCAATTCACTCAGGTCGCCCTCCTTGCACACATAGCCGTCGGCGCCAGAGCGCATACAGCGGGTGGCAAACAGGGTTGGGCATTGTGCCGTCAGGATGAGGGTTTTCATCGGGGTGTTCATGGCGTTGAAGCGGCAGAGTACTTCGAGGCCATCAAGTTTCGGAATACTGATATCCAGAATGATCAAATCCGGAAGGCATTCGCGAACCATTTGTATCGCATCACAACCATTATCCGTTTCGCCGACGACCTTATAACCTTCATGTTCCAACAACATTCGAATCGCCAGCCTGATAACAGGGTGGTCATCGATGATGAAAACTGTGTTCATAATCACATTCCATGCAAGTGCAAATAAAGCGGGCACATTAGCTCAGAAGCTGAGGAAGGAGCATGAAGCTCAAGGGGAATAGGTACAAAACAGGAAAAATCCTACATTAAAAAAGGTATCGTCTTACGAGTTGCTGAGGCTTTGTGGGTGTTTGTGTCTGAGCATGGGGAGCGACGGGGCTCCTGTCGCTGCCAATGTTTTAGTAGCCGGGTTGTTGTAAGTTTTTCTTATATGAACATGTTTAAATTCCTACATTTAGAGTGGCGGGTATCAAGTCAATCAGTTCGTCGCGGTTTAACGGCTTTGCCAAGTAACCCAGCAATGGCAAGTTACGTTGCAGGGCTTGGGTATTCAGGTTTTCCAGTTCGAGTGCGGGCAAGCCGCTGAGCAAGATGGCTCCCACGATAAAACCTCCGCGACTGGCGATTTCGACCAACTCCAGCCCTGGCAGGTCGGGCAGGCATTGGTCGCACAGCATCAGGTCGAAGGGCTGTTCGCACTGCGTCATCAGCCGGATCGCCTGTTCGGCGTTTTCAGCCAGGGTCAACCGGTCGAAACCGAAGCTGTTGAGCAGGCACTGGGTCGCCAGCAGCTGAAAAGGGTGATCCTCCACCAACAGGAGGCGAAGGCGATATCTAGGCATAAGAAGGGCACACGGTGAGTCAAGCGGCGATTGGGCGGGGCGTAGGAACGTCTCGCCATGCCCCCTAAGAGGGTGCGTGATTATTCATCGGCGGTTTGTACGAATTCGATCAGGCCGCTCTGTTCCCATCGTAGGGAGATTCTTTTCAGGGAACAGACGCGTGATCGAAAACATTATTGAGGGCTTGAGCGCCCGGTCATTTCCCGCGCCATCTCAGTGGCGTAGCTGTCGGTCATGCCGGCGATGAAGTCAATCATTCGCAGGAATGAGGCGTGCAGCGACCAGGCCGGATCCGGTGCGCTATTGCCGAGCAAATCGAGGATGCGTCGGTTCTTGAACGACGGCGTGCGCCCGCCATGTTGCTCAAGGGCTGCACCACAGAAGGCGTTGAGGAGAATTTCCAGCGTGGTGTAGGCGCCGATTTCATGCAGGGTCTTGCGCTTGTCCTGGAAGATCTTCTTGCGCGCCATGTCTTTGGCATCCAACACGCAACGCTTGGCGGGGCCGTGCATATGCTCGACCAGGTCACCGGGCAGCATGCCGGCCAGCAAGGCGTCCTGCTGTTCGACAAAGGCCCGCGCCGCCGCATTGGTCAGGTGTTCGATGGCCTTGCCGCGCAGGATCGCCAGTTTGCGTCGGCGCGAATCCTGGGCGCCGAGTTGCCGATAGGTCTGCGGCAGGTCGTCGCCCACCAGGTCGAGGAGCAGCGACTCGACCTCGGCGTATTGCAGCAAGTCCATTTCCAGGCCGTCTTCCAGGTCGATCAGGGCGTAGCAGATGTCGTCCGCCGCTTCCATGAGGTACACCAGCGGGTGGCGGGCCCAACGTTGTTCTTCGAGTTGCGGCAGGCCGAGCTTGTGGGCGATCTGTTCGAGGATCGGCAGTTCGCTTTGATAGCAGCCGAACTTGTGCTTTTTATAGCCCAATGAGTCCGCGTGGCGCGCGGTCCAGGGGTATTTCAGGTAGGTGCCCAACGTGGCGTAGGTCAGCCGGGTACCGCCGTCGAACTGGTGGTATTCCAGCTGCGTGAGTACCCGAAAGCCCTGGGCGTTGCCTTCGAAATTGAGGAAGTCGTTGCGCTCGGCCGTGCTCATGTCGTCCAGCCAGCCGCGCCCGGCCGCCTGCTGGAACCAATGGCGAATCGCATCTTCGCCCGAATGTCCGAACGGCGGGTTGCCGATGTCATGGGCCAGGCAGGCTGATTGCACCACCATGCCCAGGTCGCTCGGGTCGCACCAGTCGGGCAGGGCGCTGCGTAGCGTTTCGCCCACGCGCATGCCCAGTGACCGTCCGACGCAGCTGACTTCCAGTGAATGGGTCAGGCGCGTGTGGATATGGTCGTTGCTCGACACAGGGTGCACTTGGGTCTTGCGGCCCAGGCGGCGAAACGCGCCGGAGAAAATGATGCGGTCGTGGTCTTTGTGAAACGGGCTGCGGCCCAGTTCTTCCGGGCTGTGCAGCGGTTTACCAAGACGTTCGCGGGTCAGCAGGGTGGGCCAATCCAAGGCGGGTACTCTCCGTGCGGTGAATGACCCGCCCAGCTTCCCGGTTCCGCCTTGGCGGGGCAAGCAAAAATCTACAGGCCGGCCGCGTCGATATCGATCAACAGCAAGCGCTGGCCATTATCGAAGAATTGTCCGGCGGTCAGGCAATACTGGTTGGTGGTGGCATCGCGGTAGGTCGAGGACAGCGTCAGGCGCCGCTCCTCCCAGCCTTCAGCCAGCAGATGATAGAAGTATGGGCGCCACGACCAGTTGTGGCCCAGATAGCGGCTGTCGGCTTGCCAGGCGTCCTGGCGCCATTCGAAGTTGGGCGTCAGTTGGGTGCCATGGCGGTCGCATTGGTAAAAGCGCAACAACCATGGATAGTCCGGCAGTTGCGGCAGCTGGCTCAGTGGTGCCTGGCCCTGGGCCCAGGCCTGCAGGATGCTCATCAGCTCGGCCAATTGCCGGCGCAGTTGCATGACGCGCCCGCGCTCCGCCAGTTTCTGCTGGACGTACGCGGCACGCAGTTGGGCAAAACGCGGCACGAAGGCATCGGTGGCAAACCAGTCCAACTGGGCCTGGGCGAACAGATAACCTTGCACATAACGCGAGCCACACTCCAGGGCGAAGCTCAACTGCGCCTCGGTTTCTACCCCCTCGGCGATGATCCAGCAGCCGGTTTTTTCCGCCATTTGCGCCAGGGCGCGCACCACTTCGCTGCTGGGGCCTCCGCGGGCGGCTTCCTGGAACAGGCGCATGTCCAGCTTGAGAATGTCCGGCTGCAAGGCCAGTACCCGGTCGAGCTGGGAATAACCGGCGCCGAAGTCATCGATGGCAATGCGCGCGCCGGCCTCGCGATAACGCGCCACCACATCGGCCAGGCGCTGGATATCGCCGCCCAGTTCAGTGATCTCGAACACGATACGGGCCGGGTCGACGTCATGGGCTTTGAGCTGTTGCAGGCTGGGCAAGGCCTGGCCGACGCGCAAGCGGTTGATCCAGCGCGGCGAGATGTTCAGGCTGAGGAACCAGTCCTGCGGCACCTCATGCAGGCGGCTCAAGGCGTTGTCACGAATCTGCCGGTCCAGGCGACGCAATGCTCCGCCTGGGGTGCGCGGGTCGGCAAAGAGCGGGCCGACGGAGAGCAGGCGGCCATCAGCCTGGCGCAGGCGGCCGAGGGCCTCAACGCCGGCAATGCGTCCGGTGGCGGTGTCGATAAACGGCTGGAAGCAGGCGAGCGGTTGCCCGTCAATCACGGGGCCTCCTTAAAAGCGTTGGCGAAAAAAGACCCGGCCCTCGCAGGAGGGCCGGGTCGTTTCTGTTTGCAAGAATGCAGCCAGCAGGGCTCAACCTTTGCGTGAAGCGCCTTGCATGGCCAGTTTGATCAGTGGAATCAAGCCAGCGCCCAGTCGCACCAGGCGGGTCAGGCTACTGATGCTGCCGCCCTTGGCACCCTTGCCGGTAAAGAAGCCGATCAGCGTCACCGCCGCCACGCCCCACAGCGGCGCGTGCTTGATGCCGAGGCTGTCCTGCCAGTTATGACTCATGTTGCGCACCTTGGTCAGGGGCAGCATCAGTTGCTGGGACTCGTGGCGGATTTCCTGGCGGTGCATTTCCATGCGCAGGCGGATCAACGCCTTGCGCATTTCCCGACGGGTCGTGGAGGGCGGGATTTCATTCAGGCTCATGGCAACAGGCGCTCCCGATCATTGGCCAGCTCTTCGAGCGTGGCGTGGAACGGCGTGGACTCATCGAACACCGCTGCTTTCAGGCGCACGCCGCAAAAGGCTGCCGCCAGGGTATAGAACACGCAGAGGCAGACGATCCCGGTCAGGCGGTAGCCGGTGTCCCACACCAGGATCATCACCAGGGTCGACAACCCCACCAGCAACAACAGGGCAAACACCAGCGCCAGGCCGGCAAACAGCAGCAGGCTGACCGTGCGCGCCTTCTGTTCCTGCAATTCGATACCAAACAGTTCGACATGGCTGTGCAGCAAGCCCAGCACAGCCGCACCCAGGCGCCGTGAGGTAGAACTTGGGCCCGTTGACGAGCCGGATTCGCCGATAGACATGATTTAGCGCCTTGTAGCCAACAGGCCGATCAGAAAGCCCACGCCGGCGGCAATGCCCACCGACTGCCAGGGGTTGGCCTGCACGTAATCTTCCGTTGCCGTGACGGCGGCCTTGCTGCGCTCGCGCAGGGAATCTTCGGTCAGTTGCAGGGTTTCGCGGGCCTTGAGCAGGCTGTCGTGGATCTTGGCGCGCAGCTCGTCGGCCTGGTCGCCGGCCAGGATGGCGGTGTCGTCGAGCAACTTTTCGGTATCGCTGACCAGGGTTTGAAAATCCGCCATCAGTATTTCTTGAGCCGTCTTCGTCGTTTTGCTGGCCATGGTTATCTCCGTGAGTGGCTGATCTATGCGTGTGGTTTCGAGTCACCGGTGTCGGTGAAGGTTCATTGCAATTGTGTGGTACAGCTTTTGCTTTGCCTTGGTGCGCCTGCCCCTGGGCCTGCGCTGAATCTGGGCGGTCGGGGCTCAAGCCTACAAAAACCTTACCCAAAATAACTGAAACTCGCGGAAAAACCCTGTCGGGGATGGCCCGTTGTGCTGATCGCTGCGCTAAAGCGGTTCACACCCTCGCAAGAGGGGTGGGGCCGCTGGTGCCAATTTAGTGCGCGATTCGCTGGCTTGAACCGCTTTGGTGCTTTTTGCCTTTAATGCAGGCCTGCCAACCTCCATGGAAAATTTGCAAAGCGCGGTGGACACTCTTGTCCATAGCTCCAACACTCTGTTCATCCTGATTGGTGCGGTCATGGTCCTGGCCATGCATGCCGGTTTCGCCTTCCTCGAAGTCGGCACCGTGCGCCAGAAGAACCAGGTCAACGCCCTGTCGAAGATCCTCAGCGACTTCGCCATCTCGACCCTGGCCTATTTCTTTATAGGCTATTGGATCTCCTATGGCGTGAGTTTCATGCATCCGGCAGCGGTGATCAGTGTCGATCATGGCTATGGCCTGGTGAAGTTCTTCTTCCTGCTGACCTTTGCCGCCGCGATCCCGGCGATCATTTCCGGGGGCATTGCCGAGCGTGCAAAGTTCGCTCCGCAGTTGTGCGCGACGGCGTTGATCGTAGCCTTCATCTACCCGTTTTTCGAAGGCATGGTGTGGAACGGCAATTTCGGCCTGCAAGCCTGGTTGCTCGCGACCTTTGGTGCCCGCTTCCATGATTTTGCCGGGTCGGTGGTGGTGCATGCCATGGGCGGCTGGCTGGCGCTGGCGGCGGTGCTGTTGCTGGGGCCGCGCAATGGACGTTATCGCGAAGGGCGCCTGGTGGCGTTTGCGCCGTCGAGTATTCCGTTCCTGGCGCTGGGCTCGTGGATTCTGATTGTCGGCTGGTTCGGCTTTAACGTGATGAGCGCCCAGACCCTGGACGGGGTCAGCGGCCTGGTGGCGGTCAATTCGTTGATGGCCATGGTCGGTGGCACCGTGGCGGCCCTGGTGATCGGTCGCAACGACCCCGGCTTCCTGCACAACGGCCCGCTGGCCGGGCTGGTGGCGATCTGCGCCGGTTCCGACCTGATGCACCCGGTGGGCGCTCTGGTCACGGGGGTGGTGGCCGGTGGCCTGTTTGTGTGGTGCTTTATCGCCGCCCAGGATCGTTGGAAAATCGACGATGTACTGGGCGTGTGGCCGCTGCATGGCCTGTGCGGCGTGTGGGGCGGCATTGCCTGCGGCATCTTCGGCCAGGCGGCCCTGGGCGGTTTGGGCGGCGTGAGCCTGCTCAGCCAGTTGATCGGTACGGCCCTCGGCGTGGTCGTGGCGCTGGGCGGCGGCCTGCTGGTGTATGGCGTGATCAAGCACGTACATGGGCTGCGCCTTAGCCAGGAAGAGGAGTATTACGGCGCGGACCTGTCGATCCACAAGATCGGCGCAGTCAGTCAGGATTGATCGGCGCCTCTTCGTCAGTGCCCGGGTGCGAATAAAAGCCGTGCAGCAGGCGGTAGCGGTTATGTCGCACTTCATCCACCCGCGCCTGCACCTGATGGTCCGGCAGGCCCAGCAGGATCAAGGCGTGGGAGGCGAGCATCAGGCTCGACTCCAATAGCTCCGGCACCACTTCGCTGGCGCCGGCGGCTTTCAGCTCGGCCAGTTGGCTGTCGTCGCGGGTGCGCACCAGGATCGGTACCTGCGGGTTGATCCGGCGCGCCTCCTTCAGCACCGCCAGGGCCACATCGGTATTGTCCACCGCGATCACCACCAACCGCGCCCGCTCCAGGCCGACCGCGCTGAGCAAGGCGCCACGGCGGCAGTCGCCGTAGTGCACGCTGCTGTCTTCGGTGGCGGCTTCCTGCACCCGTTCCGGGTCATCATCCAGGGCGATGTAAGCCTGTTGTTCCCGACGCAGGAAGCGCCCGATGGATTGGCCGACCCGCCCGTAGCCACAGATCACCGCATGCCCGTGCAATTGGGCATTGAGCGCGGTGATGGCTTCCAGTTGTACTTGCTGGTTGGGTTTACGGTGCAGACGCAGGGCGATGGCCGGTGCGGCGCGCAACAGCAATGGGGTCAGCAGCATCGAGCAGAAGGTCGCGGCGAGCAGCAGGCCGTTGAATTCATCGGGTATCAGCCGGCCCTGCTGCATCTGCGCCATCAATGCAAAACAAAATTCGCCGCCCTGGGCCAGGGCCAGGCCACTGCGCCAGGCGGTTTCGCTGTCGCTGCCACGCAGCTTGACCAGTGCGGCCACCACACACCCTTTGACCAGCATCAGCGTGAGGGTCAGGCCGAGGATCAGCAGGCTGTGGCTGAGGAACAGTTGCAGGTCGATCAGCATGCCGATGCTGACGAAAAACAGCCCCAGCAGGATGTCGCGAAACGGCCGGATATCCGCTTCGATCTGGTGCCGGTAGTGGCTTTCTCCCAGCAGCATGCCGGCCAGAAAGGCGCCGAGGGCAGGGGAGAGCCCAAGCAAATGGGTGAGCCAGGCCGTCAGCAGGACGATCACCAAGGCCAGCAGCACGAACAGCTCAGCCGAGTGGGAGGCGGCGACTTCATGGAACAGGCGTGGCAACAACCAACGGCTGGCGAGCAACAGGCCAATGAACAGCACCCCGGTCTTGCCCAGGGTCAGTGGCAGCGCCCAGTACCAGGCCTGTTCACTGCTGCCGGTAAACACCGGCACCAGCGTCAACAGCAGCACCGCGACCACATCCTGGAACAGCAACACGCCAATCGCATTCTGGCCATGGCTGCTGAAGATTTCTCCGAGGCTGGTCAGCTCCTTGCTGACGATGGCCGTGGAGGACAAGGCCAGCCCGGCGCCGAGCAACAGTGCGACGCCGGGCGCGAGCCCAAACCCCATCAACAGGCCTCCCAGCAGCATCCCGCAGCCCACTACCTGCAAGCTGCCCAAGCCAAACACCACGTGGCGCAGGGCGAGCATCTTGGTCAGGGAAAACTCCAGGCCCAGGGAAAACAGCAGGAACACCACGCCGAGTTCGGCCAGGTCGGGCAATGCTTCACTGTCATTCACCCAGTCGAGGGCGGTCGGTCCCACGGCCAGGCCCACGCACAGGTAGCCCAGCACCGGGGGCAATTGCAGCCGGCGAAACAGCGCAATCACCACTAGGGATGAGGCCAGAATGATCAGCAGGTTGGCGAACACAAGCATCTCCGTTGCGGGGCGAGCGGACAAAAGGTCGTGAGAGTGGCTGAGTCAGTTATAGGCCATGGTGATCTGGGTCAGGGTTTTATTGTGGTCGGCGGGCTTATTGTGGTTGATGAGCTGCCGTGGCAAGCGGGCCTATTGTGATGTTTGTGGCGAACGGGCTTGTTGTGGCGAGCGGGCTTGCCCCGCGTTGGGGCGCGAAGCGGCCCCAATAGAACCCCCACGTTCCCTCAGGCAGAAATACGGTGTTTGGTTTTGGGGCTGCTGCGCAGCCCAACGCGGGGCAAGCCCGCTCGCCACAGGCAGTTTGCTCAACGCAGTAAGCCTGCCACAACGGGCTGCCTCGCCACAGGTTTTCGTCAGGCTTAGAATGCTCGTCTACTTACTGATCAGGTCCATTCGTCATGCTTCCTGAATGCCAGCTGTTCGGCACCCTGGGTTGCCATCTTTGTGAAATTGCCGAGGCCGAAATCATTCCGCTCGTCGAACACGGGTTGCTGGTCGAGTTGGTTGATATCACCGACCCCGAAGACCTGACCGACGCCTACGGCCTAAGGATTCCGGTGCTTCGACGGGTAGATACCGGAGCTGAACTGGATTGGCCTTTCGACACTGAGCAGGTTGTCGCCTTCCTGCGCTGACGTTTATGCGATGGCGAGTTTCCGAATATTACGTTACTGTATGTTTGTACAGCGATTGAATAGAGGGAACGCCCGTGGTGAATGTTGAACAACTGAAAAGCAGCGTCAATCGCATGTCCGCCGATGTCGTGCGCGACGCGGTGAACGAGCTGCGCCTCGACGGCCTGGTCACGGAAGGCAAGACGCCGTTTAACAAAGTGCATTTCAATACCTGCTTTGCGGAGATCGAGGCGTTGTTCCAGCGCGCCGGTTACCACAAGCAGCTGGATGTGGTGGGTTACCAGGGCTTGCTCTACGCGTTGTACGACCCCGGCCGCTGGGAGGCGGTGGACGTGCTGCGCTGGCTCAAGGAGTTCACCGAGGCGGCCAGTGCCTCGCCGATCCTGCGCGCGGAATTGGCCAAGGCCTGAGATCCGCCCTAGGCTTGATCCCGCTCCATGCGGGATAATGCCGGCCTGTTTTTCCAGGTTTCGAGCATCGGCATGTCCACTTCCGGTTTTTCCGCGTCCCAGCACCAAGCCAGCACTTTGTATTTGCCTCCCGGCTCTTGGGCGACGGTCCTGGAGTGCCTGTGCGGGCATTTCCCGGCGATCAGTCGTGAACATTGGCTGGACCGCATTGCGCGGGGTCGGGTGCTGGATATCAACGGCCGCCCGATTCCGCTGGACCTGGCCTACAAGGAAGGCCTGTGCATCTATTACTTCCGTGAAGTGCCCAACGAAAAAGTGATCCCGGTGCAGGAAACCATCCTGTATGCCGACGAGCACTTGGTGGTGGCCGACAAGCCGCATTTCCTGCCCGTGACCCCGGCCGGTGAATATGTCGAGCAAACCCTGTTGCGTCGCCTGATTCGCCGTCTGGATAACCCGTCGTTGGTGCCCCTGCATCGCATCGACCGGCATACGGCGGGGCTGGTGCTGTTCTCGGCCAATCCCCACAGCCGTTCGGCCTACCAGCAACTGTTCCCCACGCGCCGGATCGATAAATTCTACGAAGCCATCGCCCCGGCCTTGCCGAACCTGACCTTCCCCCTCGTGCATAAAAGCCGCCTGGTCGATGGCGAACCGTTCTTCCGCATGCAGGAAGGCGAGGGTGCCAGCAACACCGAAACGGCGGTTGAAGTGCGTGAAAAACACGGCGACTTATGGCGTTACGGCCTCTTCCCTGTGACCGGTAAGAAGCATCAGCTGCGCGTGCACATGACAGCGCTGGGGGCGAGTATCTGCAACGACCCGTTCTACCCAGAGGTGATCAAGGATGCCGTGGACGACTACGCCAACCCCTTGAAACTGCTGGCCCAGGGGGTGCGTTTTATCGACCCGGTCAGCGGTGAGGCGCGCAGTTTCCGCAGCCAGATCACCCTCCACTGGTAACCCCCGGAAACGACAAGGCCCGCACGCGGCGGGCCTTGGGTGCAAGCGCTGGGCTTACAGGTCTTTAACGGTGCGAACCTGGTCTTTGTTGATGCGGGTGCGCTTGCCGTCAAGCTGCTCGAATTCGTAGAAACCCGTATCTTCATTGTATTTCGGGGTGTCGACGGCCTGGATTTCGCGACCGTCATTCAGGGTGATCACTGTTGGCGAGGCGCAACCGGCAAGGGTAGCGAGGCCCAGTGCAAGCATGAGAGCGGCGATGGTCCGTTGAGTCATGAGTGTGTCTCCGAGAGAATTCTTTTTGAGTGCTGACTCTGTGACGTGTAAGGCGTCGACAAAGTTCCTTGTGCGAGGTTCATTCTGACACGCCAGGCTGCGTGTGTAACAGCGCGGGTGTGTTCAGGTTGGCCAGGCGCGGGTCATCGGGCGGGCAGTCCAGCCCCACGCCACCCAGTTGCAGGAAGAGCTTGCGCGGACTGCGCTCACCGGCTTGCCAACCCCGTTCTACCTCGGTTTGCAGGCTGGTCGGGATGATGCAGATCAAGGGTTCCCAGAACTCACCGTGATGCACCATCACCGGCAGCTGTGGATGCTGTTGTGCAATCCTACGCAGGTCGGCGAGCAGTTGGGCATCGAGGTGCGGGACATCGCACGGCAAAACCAGCAAATGTTCATGGCGTGCGGCGGCTAATCCCGCGCGGACGCCCGCCAGCGGCCCGGGAAAGTCCGGGCTGTCGTCATTCACCAGTTGGTCGGCGTAGGGCGCATACCGGTCCTGGTTGCGATTGCACGAGATGATCAGGTCGTCGGTCAGCGGCCGGACCAGGCGCTGCAAGTGCGCGATCAACGGCGCGCCGTGCCATTGGAGCAGACCTTTGTCCTGGCCGCCCATGCGTTGGCCGCGGCCACCGGCCAGCAGCAGAATCGAACAGGGCAGGGGCGAAGAATCATCGGGCATGTGGGTTCCGCAGCGGCAGGTAAATGGGGGCCTGTGATATAACATCGGGCTGTTCCTTCGACAACCGGACCGTGCCATGAAAGCCAAGGCAGATGCGCCCTTCGTACCCCTGAATATCGCTGTACTGACCGTCAGCGACACCCGCACCCTGGACACCGACACGTCGGGCCAGGTGTTCGTCGACCGCCTGATCGCCGCCGGCCACCACCTTGCCGAACGCGTGCTGCTCAAGGACGACCTCTACAAGATCCGCGCCCAGGTCGCCCACTGGATCGCAGAAGACGTGGTGCAAGTGGTGTTGATCACCGGTGGCACTGGCTTCACCGGTCGCGACAGCACCCCGGAAGCCGTGAGCTGCCTGCTCGACAAACAGGTCGACGGCTTCGGTGAACTGTTCCGGCAGATCTCCGTGGCCGATATCGGCACCTCCACCGTGCAATCCCGCGCCCTGGCCGGCCTGGCCAATGGCACCCTGGTGTGCTGCCTGCCCGGCTCTACCAACGCCGTGCGCACCGGGTGGGACGGTATCCTCGCCGAGCAGTTGGACAACCGTCACCGCCCCTGCAACTTCGTGCCGCACCTCAAGCAGGCCGAACCCTGTGAATCCCGTGGATAAGCCGGGCAAGACCGGTGCCCTGATGCCGGTGGAAGACGCACTGCGGCAATTACTGGACATGGCTGAAGCGGCACCGATCCGCGAGCAGGAAGTATTGCCCCTGGCCGAGTGCGACGGTCGGGTATTGGCGCAAGACATGGTCTCGACCCTCGACCTGCCGCCCTGGCCCAACAGCGCCATGGACGGTTACGCCGTGCGTCTGGCGGACTGGACGGGAGAGCCGCTGGTGGTGAGCCAGCGCATTTTCGCAGGGGCCGCGCCGCAGCCCTTGGCCCTGGGGACCTGTGCGCGCATCTTCACGGGAGCGCCAGTGCCCGAAGGCGCGGACTGCGTTGAGATGCAGGAAAACGCCGAGGTCCATGCCGATGAGCGCGTCAGCTTTACTCAGCCGCTGCACGTCGGCCAGAACATTCGCCCCCAGGGCCAGGAAACCACGGTGGGCGAACGGGTACTGTCCGCTGGCACACGCCTGGGCCCGATCGAACTGGGCCTGGCGGCGTCGCTGGGCCACGACTGCTTGAGCATCGTGCGCCGTGTGCGCGTCGGGGTGCTGTCCACCGGCGACGAATTGATCGAGCCGGGTTTGCCGTTGGGCCCAGGCCAGATCTACAACAGCAACCGCCGCGTGCTATGCAGCTGGCTCGAACGCCTGGGCTGCGATGTGATCGATGCCGGTATTCTTCCCGATGACCTGGAGCAGACGCGTACCCGCCTGGCGGGCCTGGGCCATGTCGACCTGATTCTGTCGACCGGCGGAGTGTCGGTGGGCGAGGCGGACTTCCTTGGCATCGCCTTGCGTGAAGAGGGTGAACTGGCCTTGTGGAAGCTGGCGATCAAGCCGGGCAAGCCGCTGACCTTTGGTCACTTCCGCGGCGTACCGGTGATCGGCCTGCCGGGCAACCCGGCATCGACCCTAGTGACCTTTGCCCTGTTGGCACGGCCTTACCTGTTGCGCCGCCAAGGTGTGGCAGAAGTTGAGCCGCTGCGTTTCGAAGTGCCTGCGGGCTTCACCTGGCCCAAGCCGGGCAACCGCCGCGAATACCTGCGCGGGCGCATCGAGCAGGGCCGGGCGATCATCTATCGCAACCAGAGCTCCGGCGTGCTGCGCAGCGCGGCGTGGGCGCAAGGGTTGGTGGAGGTGTTGGAGGGTACGACGCTGGAGATGGGTGATCGCGTCAATTTCATCCCCCTGAGCGAAGTCCTGAATTGACCTCAAGCTGAATGTCGACTTAGCGCTGTCGCGCAGTAAACATGGGATCCCTGTGGCGAGCGGGCTTGCTGTGGTGAACGGGCTTGTTGTGGCGAGCGGGCTTGCCCCGCGTTGGGCTGCGCAGCAGCCCTAAAACCAGGCACCGCGGTGTGTCAGTTAAAAACACATCGCCTGCAATGGGGCTGCTTCGCAGCCCAACGCGGGGCAAGCCCGCTCGCCACAACAAACCCGCTCGTCACAACAAATCCGCTGGCCACAACAAGTCCGCTGGCCACAAAGATGCGTACATTCAGTAATCGTCGCCACGCTCGGTCACATCCCGCTCCACGGGCCCGGCATCCGGGTCGTACCCCACCGGAAACTTGCCCTTCAACGTCCAGGCAAACGCAATGATCTCGGCGATCGTGCGGTACAACTCCTCCGGGATACTGTCCCCCAGTTCCATGCGCGCGAGCAGCTTTACCAGCTCGGCGTTTTCATAGATAGGCACTTCATTTTCCCGGGCCAACTTGAGTATCGCTTCGGCCAGGGCGTCGTCGCCCTTGGCGGTCAGGGTCGGCGCTTGCTGGCCGTCGTATTTGAGCGCAATTGCCTGGCGCGGCGGGTTGGAGTTTTTCATGCGGTTTCATCCACCCAGCGTTGTTCCAATCCGGTTTTGGGCCCGCGGGGTGGCGTGCCCAGGTGGCAATCCAGATCGCCGACGTTGAGCCCCGATGACACCAGGCGCTCGCGAAGGCTGCCCAGGTGGCTCTCGATCAGGCTGGCGGTGAAGGCGCGCGAGGCCCACAACTGGCTGGACAGCTTGCCTTGGGTCAGTTGCGCCTGGACCTGCAACGGCCCCAGCGGCTCCATATCGAAGGCCAATTCGACGCGCCAAAGCATCTGCTTGGGGTCCTTCTTTTCTTTACGTTCAGGCTGTTCCTTGTCCGGCGTCGGCTCTTCACGCTGGAACTTGACCTGCAACGGCACGATGTCTTGCAACGTGCGCATGGGGATTTCCAGTTGCCAGGTGGTTTGCAGCCGGCCATCGGCAGTGGTACCGGTTTGCTCCAGGCTCGACAGCTGGTGGCTCTGCAGGCGCGAGATCGCCCCGGCGGCCAGGCGCAGCAGGTTTTCCAAGTCGCCTTCACCCTCCAGCTTTGCCATGAGCCGTTCGGGCAGCGGGAAACTGGCGGGTATTTGTCGGGCGCTGACCTGGCCCAGGGTGTTCAGCGGGCTACGCACAAAGTTCGGTAAGACCTGAGCCAGGGTGTTGGCAGCGAGGATGGCACTCAAGTTGGTGTTGGCCGGCAGGGCCGGTACCAGGTCGGCGACCAGGCGCAGCAGCGCGCCCTTCATATCCAGCGGCGGTACCTGCGGGTTTTGCCCCGCGAGTAATTTGGCTTCGAGAAAGGCCCCGCTGTTCTGGATCACCTGCGCCAGCACCTTGGGGTTGCTGACCTGCGCCAGGTCGGGCAACGCGGCCAGCAAACGCTCGGCGGCCGCGCGCAGGTCGGCCGAGGTGCTGTCACTTTTCGGCAGGTTTTGCAGCGCGGTGAACACCACATCCAGCGAGCCCTGGCGACTTTGCTGGGTGGCGAGTTGCTGGGTGACCGCCAATTGATCCTTGAGCCCGCTCAACGGCACGAAGTTCAGGGTTTGCGCGTTCTGCACCACGGCGCTGAGCAAACTGCCCACGCGCAAGGGTTGCGGGCTTTCCACCGTCAGCGTCGCGCCAGCCAAGGCGTTATTGAGCACGGTCACCAGCGACCGATAGATCGCCGGCTGCGTGGTGCCCTGGGGCAGGGCCTGGGTGGTCAGCACCTTGGCCTGCAGCAGGGTGCCTTCCGGCAGCTTGGACGTATCGATACGGGTCAGTGCGGCGACATTGGCGCTCAAGGCTTGTTGCAGGCTGATGGCCAGGTTGCCGGCCGGGGTCTGGCTGACCGATACGTTAGTGCCCAGCGGCAAGGGCTGCGGGCTGCTGGCCTGCACCAGGGTCTGGCGGCCACCGTCCAGGGTCAATTTGAGCAACAGCTGAAACGCCTCGCCCCCTTGTTTCAGGGCGAGAACCTCGGCGTTCACGGTTTTACCCGGGTCGATCAGCCCGATTTGCGGCTCCAGCAGTTTGAGCAAGGCGCCTGGGGCAGGCGCGGGGCTTTGCCCGGCCACCGGGGCGGGAGGAAGCGTAGGAAGGTTGATCTCACCGGTCATCGCGCGCGTCGTCTCTGGGAAATTGCCCTCTTTAGCGTAGGGCATCGCATGTATAATGCCGCCCGTCTGCAAAGAGAGCGGTAAAAACCTCACAACTATTTGATCCAGCTCTCTAAAATCGGTCGCCAAAGCCGTTATTGTGCTTCTTTCTATAACGGCCGCTGCACCGCCGACTTGAACCGTAAAGGCCCGCGATCTCTTGACCAGCCCTCTTCTTGAAGCCGTAGCGCTTGCCTGTGAACGCGACCTGCGCCTGCTGTTCGAACACCTCGAATTGCGTCTGGCGGGCGGTGACATGGTGCAGATCAGCGGCCCCAATGGCAGCGGCAAGACCAGCCTGTTACGCCTGCTGGCCGGGCTGATGCAGCCGACGGCCGGTGAAGTCCGGCTCAATGGCAAGCCGTTGAACGAACAGCGCACCGAGCTGGCCCGCAACCTGGTCTGGATCGGCCACGCCGCCGGTATCAAGGACGTGCTCAGCGCCGAAGAAAACCTCAGCTGGCTCAGCGCCCTGCATCACCCTGCCTCCCGCGATGCCATCTGGCAGGCCCTGGCCGCAGTCGGCCTCAAGGGCTTTGAAGACGTTCCCTGTCACACCCTGTCCGCTGGCCAACAGCGTCGCGTGGCCCTGGCGCGCCTGTACCTGCCGGGCCCGCCGTTGTGGATTCTCGACGAACCGTTCACCGCCCTCGATAAACAAGGCGTCGCCCAGCTCGAAGAGCACCTGGCCCGTCACTGCGAGCAGGGTGGCATGGTGGTGCTGACCACCCACCACACGCTGGTGCGTATGCCCGCCGGCTACCGTGACCTTGACCTGGGCCGGTGGTCGCTATGAGTGTGTTCGCCCTGCTGGTCGCACGCGAAGCGCGGTTGTTGTGCCGCCGCCCGGCGGAACTGGCCAACCCGCTGGTGTTCTTCGCGATTGTGATCGCATTGTTCCCGTTGGCCGTCGGCCCCGAGACTAAACTGTTGCAAACCTTGTCGCCGGGGCTGGTGTGGGTGGCGGCGCTTTTATCCGTCCTGCTCTCGCTGGATGGGCTGTTTCGCAGTGATTTCGAAGACGGTTCCCTCGAACAGTGGGTCCTTTCGTCGCACCCCCTGCCACTTCTGGTACTGGCCAAGGTACTGGCACACTGGGCTTTTTCCGGCCTGGCGCTGGTGCTGCTCTCGCCGTTGCTGGCGATGATGCTAGGGTTGCCCACTGAGTGCCTGCCGGTGTTGCTGCTTTCCTTGTTGCTCGGCACGCCGACCCTCAGCCTGTTGGGGGCGGTAGGCGCGGCGCTGACGGTAGGTTTGAAGCGCGGAGGCCTGTTGCTGGCGCTGTTGATTCTGCCGTTGTATATCCCGGTGTTGATCCTGGGCAGCGGCGCTTTGCAAGCCGCGCTCATGGGCATGCCGGCGACCGGTTACCTGCTGTGGCTGGGTAGCCTGACCGCCCTGGCGGTAACCCTGACACCCTTTGCTATAGCGGCCGGCCTGAAGATCAGCGTCGGCGAATAATGAGGTCTGGCCAAGCGTTCTAAACCTTAGCCAGTAAAGACCCTGAGCTTCCCGTGACGACGGGCAGCAACCGTGATGGAAACAGCAATGAACTGGACCTGGTTTCACAAGCTCGGCTCGCCTAAGTGGTTTTACGGCATCAGCGGCAAGCTGCTGCCGTGGTTGAGCGTCGCCGCCATTTTGCTGATCGGCATCGGCCTGGTCTGGGGCCTGGCCTTCGCGCCGCCGGACTACCAGCAAGGCAACAGCTTTCGCATCATCTATATCCATGTGCCCACCGCGATGCTGGCCCAGTCCTGCTACGTGATGCTGGCGGTGTGCGGCATCGTCGGCCTGGTGTGGAAGATGAAGCTGGCGGACGTCGCCCTGCAATGCGCCGCGCCCATCGGCGCGTGGATGACCGCCGTGGCGCTGGTCACGGGCGCGATCTGGGGCAAACCCACCTGGGGGTCGTGGTGGGTGTGGGATGCACGACTAACGTCCATGTTGATCCTGCTGTTCCTGTACTTCGGTCTGATTGCCCTGGGCAACGCGATCAGCAATCGTGACAGCGCCGCCAAGGCCTGCGCGGTGCTGGCGATTGTCGGCGTGATCAATATCCCGATCATCAAATACTCGGTGGAGTGGTGGAACACCCTGCACCAGGGCGCCACCTTCACCCTCACCGAAAAACCGGCCATGCCCGTGGAAATGTGGGCACCGCTGCTGCTGATGGTGCTGGGGTTCTACTGCTTCTTCGGCGCCGTGCTGCTGATGCGCATGCGCCTCGAAGTGCTCAAGCGTGAAGCCCGCACCACGTGGGTCAAGGCCGAAGTGCAAGCCAGCCTGGGAGCGCGTGGATGAGTTTTGCTTCTTTCAGTGATTTTCTCGCCATGGGCCACCATGGCCTGTATGTCTGGACGGCCTATGGCATCTGCCTGGCGGTGCTGGCCCTCAACGTCGCCGCGCCGATCCTGGCTCGCAAGCGTTACCTGCAACAAGAGGCGCGTCGTCTGCGCCGGGAGACCGAAAAGTGAATCCGCTGCGTAGAAAGCGTCTGTTGATCATCCTTGCCATCCTGGCGGGCGTCGGCATTGCCGTCGGCCTGGCCTTGAGTGCCCTGCAACAGAACATCAACCTGTTCTACACCCCGACCCAGATCGCCAATGGCGAAGCCCCGCAGGACACGCGCATCCGCGCCGGCGGCATGGTGGAGAAGGGCTCGCTCAAACGCTCCGGTGATTCCCTTGACGTCACCTTCGTGGTCACCGACTTCAACAAGGCCGTGACCATCACCTATCGCGGCATCCTCCCGGACCTGTTCCGCGAAGGCCAGGGCATTGTCGCCCTGGGCAAGCTCAACGCCGACGGCGTGGTGGTGGCCGATGAAGTGCTGGCCAAGCACGACGAGAAGTACATGCCGCCCGAGGTCACCAAGGCGTTGAAAGACAGCGGCCAACCCGCTCCAGCACCCGTCAAGGAGGGCTAAGTGATGACGTCCGCACTGTTTATTCCAGAGTTGGGCCAGTTGGCGATGATTCTCGCCCTGTGCTTTGCCATCGTGCAGGCCGTGGTGCCGTTGCTCGGCGCCTGGCGCGGCGATCGCCTGTGGATGAGCCTGGCGCAGCCGGCCGCCTGGGGCCAATGTGCATTCCTGGTCTTCGCGTTCGGCTGCCTGACCTACGCCTTTATGACCGACGACTTTTCTGTCGCCTACGTGGCCAATAACTCCAACAGCGCCTTGCCCTGGTACTACAAATTCAGCGCCGTGTGGGGCGCCCACGAAGGGTCGTTGCTGCTGTGGGCCTTGATTCTCGGCGGCTGGACGTTCGCCGTGTCGATCTTCTCGCGGCAATTGCCACAAGTGATGCTGGCGCGGGTGCTGGCGGTGATGGGCATGATCAGCATCGGCTTCCTGCTGTTCCTGATCATGACCTCCAACCCGTTTACCCGCATCCTGCCGCAGATCCCGGCGGACGGGCATGACCTCAACCCGTTGTTGCAGGACATCGGCCTGATCGTGCATCCACCGATGCTCTACATGGGGTACGTGGGTTTCTCGGTGGCCTTTGCCTTCGCCATTGCCGCCTTGCTCGGCGGGCGCCTGGATGCGGCCTGGGCGCGCTGGTCGCGGCCCTGGACCATCGTGGCCTGGGCCTTCCTCGGCATTGGCATCACCCTCGGCTCCTGGTGGGCCTACTACGAGCTCGGCTGGGGCGGCTGGTGGTTCTGGGACCCGGTGGAAAACGCCTCGTTCATGCCGTGGCTGGTGGGCACCGCGCTGATTCACTCCCTGGCCGTCACTGAAAAACGCGGCGTGTTCAAGAGCTGGACCGTGTTGCTGGCCATCGCGGCATTTTCCCTCAGCCTGCTCGGCACCTTCCTTGTGCGTTCGGGCGTACTGACTTCGGTGCATGCGTTCGCGTCTGATCCTGCGCGCGGCGTGTTTATCCTGATCTTCCTGCTGTGTGTGGTGGGGGGCTCACTGACCCTGTTCGCCCTGCGCGCGCCCGTGGTCAAGAGCCAGGTGGGCTTTAACCTGTGGTCGCGGGAAACCCTGTTGCTGGGCAATAACCTGGTGCTGGTGGTGGCCGCCTCGATGATCCTGCTCGGCACCCTGTACCCGCTGGTGCTGGATGCGCTGAGCGGCGCCAAGCTGTCCGTCGGCCCGCCGTACTTCAACGCGTTGTTTATCCCGTTGATGGGCCTGTTGATGGTGGTGATGGCGGTCGGCGTGCTGGTGCGCTGGAAAGACACCCCGGTCAAATGGCTGGCGGGCATGCTGATGCCAGTGCTGCTGGGCAGCGTCGCCTTGGCGGTGATCGCCGGAATCGCCTATGGCGATTTCAACTGGGCGGTACTGGCCACCTTCCTGCTCGCCGCCTGGGTGTTGCTGGCCGGTGTGCGCGATATTGTCGACAAGACCCGGCACAAGGGCCTGATCAATGGCCTGCCGACCCTGACCCGCAGCTACTGGGGCATGCAGATCGCCCACATCGGCATCGCCGTGTGCGCCCTGGGCGTCGTGCTCTCCAGCCAGAACAGCGCCGAGCGCGACCTGCGCCTGGCACCGGGCGAGTCCATGGACCTGGCCGGTTATCACTTCATCTTCGAAGGCGCCAAGCACTTCGAAGGGCCGAACTTCACCTCCGACAAAGGCACCATCCGCGTCGTGCGCAACGGTAAGGAAGTGGCCGTGCTGCACCCGGAAAAACGCTTGTATACCGTGCAGAGCTCGATGATGACCGAAGCCGGGATCGACGCCGGTTTCACCCGTGACCTCTACGTCGCCCTGGGTGAGCCACTGGGTGATGGCGCCTGGGCGGTGCGCGTGCATGTCAAACCGTTCGTGCGCTGGATCTGGTTCGGTGGGTTGATCACGGCGGTCGGTGGTTTGCTCGCGGCGCTGGACCGGCGCTATCGGGTCAAGGTCAAGAGCCGGGTGCGTGAAGCCCTCGGTCTGCAAGGAGCGGCGGTATGAAACGTTGGTTGATGGTCGTGCCGCTGGCGGTGTTCCTGCTGATGGCGGTGTTCCTGTATCGCGGGTTGTACCTGAACCCGGCCGAGTTGCCCTCGGCCATGATCGGCAAGCCGTTCCCTACCTTCAACCTGCCGACGGTACAGGGCGATAAAACCCTGACCCAGGCCGACCTGCTGGGCAAACCGGCGCTGGTCAACGTGTGGGGCACCTGGTGCATCTCCTGCCGCGTCGAACACCCGGTGCTGAACAAGCTCGCCGAGAAGGGGGTGGTGATCTACGGCATCAACTACAAGGACGACAACGCGGCGGCCTTGAAATGGCTGGCCGAGTTCCACAACCCATACCAGTTGGATATCCGCGATGAAGACGGCAACCTCGGTTTGAACCTCGGCGTCTACGGTGCCCCGGAAACCTTCTTTATCGACGCCAAGGGTGTGATTCGCGACAAATACGTCGGCGTGATCGACGAGGTGGTGTGGCGTGAGCAACTGGCCGCCAAGTACCAGGCACTGGTCGACGAGGCCAAGCCATGAAGCGTCTGTTAGCCGCTGCCGTACTGGCGCTGGGCTTGGCCGGTGTGGCCCATGCCGCCATCGACACGTACGAATTTGCCAAGGACGCTGACCGCGAACGTTTCCGCGAATTGACCAAGGAACTGCGCTGCCCCAAGTGCCAGAACCAGGACATTGCCGATTCCAACGCGCCGATCGCCGCCGACCTGCGCAAAGAGATCTTCCGCATGCTGGGGGAGGGCAAGGACAACCAGCAGATCATCGACTTCATGGTCGACCGCTACGGTGATTTCGTGCGCTACAAACCGGCCCTCACCGGCAAGACCGCGCTGCTCTGGTTCGGCCCCGCCGGGCTGCTGCTGACCGGGGTGGTCGTCATGGCCGTGATTGTCCGCCGTCGCCGCGCCGCGCCTACCGATGGCTCCGACGCGCTATCCCCCGAAGAGCGTAAACGCCTCGACCAATTGCTGGACACCAAGACTGATGATTGATTTCTGGCTCGCAGCCGGGTTGCTGCTTCTGATTGCCCTGAGTTTCCTATTGATCCCTGTGTTGCGCGGCCGCCGTGCCCAGCGTGAAGAGGACCGCACCGCGCTGAACGTGGCGCTCTACCAAGAACGCGTGGCCGAGCTGCAAGTGCAGCAGGACGAAGGCGTACTCAACGCCGCGCAACTCGACACCGGCCGCGCCGAAGCTGCCCGCGAGCTGCTGGCCGACACCGAAGGCGTGGAAAAACCCCGCGAGTCGCGCCTGGGCAAACCCTTGCCATTGTTGGCGGCGTTCCTGGTGCCGGTGCTGGGCGTTGTGCTTTACCTGCATTATGGCGCCAGCGACAAGGTCGAACTGACTCGCGAATTCTCCCAGCCGCCGGTGTCCATGCAAGACATGACCCGCCGCCTGGAACGCGCTGCCGCCGCGCAACCGGACTCTGCCGAAGGCCTGTACTTCCTCGGGCGTGCCTACATGGCACAAGACCGTTCGGCCGATGCCGCCAAAGTCTTCGAGCGCACCGTGGCCCTGGCCGGGCGCCAGCCTGAGCTGTTGGGGCAATGGGCCCAGGCCCAGTACTTCGCCGACAACAAACAGTGGTCGCCCAAAATCCAGGCCCTGACCGACGAAGCCCTGAAGCTGGACCCCAAGGAAGTCACCAGCCTCGGCCTGCTCGGTATTGCCGCGTTTGAAGGCCAGCGCTATCAGGAAGCGATCGACTACTGGAGCCGCCTGCTGGCCCAACTGCCCCCGGAAGATAATTCCCGTGTTGCCCTGCAAGGCGGGATTGACCGCGCGGCAGAGAAGCTGAAAGAGAGCGGTGGCACCGTCGCCCAAGCGCCTAAGGCGACGCTGAAAGTTCGCGTGGATCTGTCCGCCGACGTGAAGGCCAAATCCCTGCCGGGCGACAGCGTTTTCATCTTCGCCCGCGCGGTCTCTGGCCCGCCGGCGCCTTTGGCGGCCAAGCGCGTGACCGTCGCCGACTTGCCCGTCACCGTCGAACTGGGCGATGCCGACGCGATGATGCCGCAGTTGAAACTGTCCAACTTCCCCGAAGTCCAACTGGTTGCGCGCATATCCCGGGCCGGTCAACCGACCACAGGCGAATGGATCGGCCGCAGCCAACCCCTGGCCAGCAGCACCACTGCGCTGCAGCAGCTGACCATCGACAGTCCGGACCAGTAATTCGAGGAAACGCCTATGACCGCATTTGCACGTATCACCTTGCTCAGCCTGGTACTGGGGCTGAGCGCTTGTGCGGTCCACCGACCTCCCGCGCCCACCGGCCCGACCATCCCCCCGGGCCCATCGACCCAGCCGAGCACCAGGCCCTCCGGCCCGGTGACCCCGGCACCGAAACCTGTGCCAACCTCGTCACCCACCTTCGCCCCGCCCCCCGGCGCCGCCAGCCACTGGGACGGCAAGATGCAGGTATACGTACTGGACGACCAGCCTGACACCTTCTACCGCCAGCGCACCTACTACCGCTGGAGCAACGGCTGGAGCCGCTCCATCAGCCCGAACGGGCCTTGGGAAGACACCGACGTGCACGGCGTGCCGCCGGGGTTGAGCAGGCAGTACGCCCAATGACAAAAGGCGACCTTCGGGTAATGCCAGTCATTACCCTGTAACTGTGCCGAGCGTGCTGGCTGTGCTGAGCGTGCTTGTTGTGGCGAGCGGGCTTGCCCCGCGTTGGGCTGCGAAGCAGCCCCAAAACCTGGCGATTTAATATGCCTGGAGAAACGCGGTGGCCTTATTGGGGCCGCTTCGCAGCCCAACGCGGGGCAAGCCCGCTCGCCACAACAAGCCCGCTCGCCACAGGTTACTCTTTGTTCGTTCTATCTCTTGACTGGCTGGCATCAGGGTTTAGATCTGCGCGCTATCAAGCCACGGCGCGGTGAGGTGATCGAACGCCACCCGAAATCTGTGTAGGGCCGGTCCTAACGATGAGGCGGCATAAGAAAGAACGAGCCGTACGCAGATTGGGCGCCGGGGGATGGAAACCCGGCAGGGGCATGCCCTCCTGCGTACAGCTCGCTCGACATCATGCGTGCCCGATCCAGGGTGAGCCGTAGGAAAAGTCTTGTTTTGCCCCGGCCCAGGCTATATCGGCGGATGTGCCGGCATTCCCTCGCTGCTGGGTCGGTATGGAATCGAGCGCTTTCGCCCAATGATGGCCGCGTCGAACGTGATGCGCGGTGGGGCGTACTCGGGTAGTGTGGCCACCTCCGGCCTGGCGACCCAACGGTTGCTGGATAGACTTTCCAGTGATGACGACGCGAGCAGCCGACGGCAAGCCCAGAGCTGTAAAGGCGTCCTGTAGTGCAACACATATGGCGACAAGCAAAGAGGGTGTTTTCATGGCAGGCAGGTTGATCTATCTCATCGGGCCATCGGGTTCGGGCAAGGACAGCCTGCTGGATGCGGCACGACCCCGCTTGGCCGAGCGCGGCTGCCGCTTGGTGCGCCGCGTGATTACCCGTTCGGCGGAAGCCGTGGGCGAGGCCGCGCAAGGGGTGAGCCCCGAACAGTTTGCCGCGATGGAGGCCGAGGGCGCGTTTGCCCTGAGCTGGCAGGCCAATGGGCTGTCCTACGGGATTCCCAGGCAAATCGACGAGTGGCTGGCGGCGGGGGAGGACGTGTTGGTCAATGGCTCCCGTGCGCACCTGGCGCAAACCCGTGAGCGCTACCCGACGTTGCTGGTGTTGTTGCTGACGGTTGACCAGGTCGTGTTGCGCCAGCGCCTGATTGCGCGTGGGCGTGAGTCTTTGCCAGATATTGAAGAACGCCTGGCGCGCAATGCGCGGTTCACCGCGCAACTGATCGCCGGCAATGAGGCAGGACTGTTTGTGCTGGATAACTCCGGCCCATTGGAGCACACCGTCGAGCGTCTGCTGTGCTGCCTCGACCAAGGGCACTCGGCGTGTGCTTGACCCTGCTGGGCCGGTAACGCGCGGCAAATCCCGGTCGAGTGCGCCGGCGCGTACCGGGGATTTTCAGGGTGTGCCCCATGCCGACCCTTACGACTATTACGCACGTTTGCGCCGCGTCGACGAGCTGCTATTCGACACCGACCTCCGGATGTGGATCGCCAGCCGCACCAGGAGCGTCGAGGCAGTGCTGGCACATCCTGATAGTGGTTGAATGGACCTATCCCACGGTTCAAGCGTGCAGTGCCAAGCCAATAACCCTTCCACATATTCCACAAACGCCCGCGCCTTGGCGCTCGTCATCCTGCCTGTGGGGAACACCGCCCATAGATCCCGTGCGCATCCCAAGAAGGATCTGCCGCTGGGCACCGTCAGAAGCATCAGGAAACGCGCCGGGCTGTTTCAGTTTTAAGGAGAGCATTCATGCAATACCCAATCTGTATCGAATGGGGCGATGACTTCACCGCTACCGGTATCCAGATCCCCGATATTCCAGGCGCCGTCACTGCCGGGGACAGTTTTGAAGAAGCGTACAACGCTGCTGTGGAGGTCGCGCACATCCGGCTGCAGGAGATCGCCGCAGAGGGTGGGGTGATTCCGATGCCCACGTCGGTGGCCGATCATTACGCCCACGCAGACTATGCGGGGATGGGCTGGGGGATGCTGGAGTTGGACATCTCGCCCTATCTGGGCAAGACCGAGAAGGTCAATGTGACCTTGCCCGGCTATGTCATCCAGCGCATCGACCGGTATGTGCGCGAGCACAAGGTCAAAAGCCGCTCGTCATTTCTGGCGGACGCGGCTTTGGAGAAGTTGGTGCGCTCTTAGGCGGTGGCGACCGCCGCCTGCCGCGATGCACTGAGGAAGCGCAGTAACGCCAGCAACGGAAACGCGCTGCCTACCAGCATCACGCCCAGCCAGCCGCCGTGTTCGTACACGCTGCTGGCAATCGCCGAACCGAAGGCGCCGCCGATGAAAATGCTGGTCATGTACAGCGCGTTCAGGCGGCTGCGGCTGTTGGCGTCAAGGGCGTAGATGGCGCGTTGGCCGAGGACCATGTTCATCTGTACGCAGAAGTCCAGGACCACGCCGGTCACCGCCAGGCCGATCACGCTGTACAGCGGGTGGACGAAGGCCGGCAGGAAGCTCAACACCGCAAAGATCATGGCCAGCAGCGAAGCACGGTGGGTGTGGCCGGCATCGGCCAGGCGCCCGGCGATGGGGGCGGCGATGGCACCGATGGCGCCGACCAGGGCGAAGATCGCAATCTGGGTCTGGCTCAGGCCGTGGTTGCGCACCAACTCCAGCGGGGCGGCGGTCCAGAACAGGCTGAAGGTGGCGAACATGCAGCCTTGATAAAAGGCGCGTTGGCGCAGCAGCGGTTGATCACGCAGCAAGGTGCCGAGGGAGCGCAGCAGTTGGCCGTAACTGGCGGAGTGATCCGGTTGACGCTTGGGGATGGTCAGCATCAGCACCACGCTGATAAACGCCATCAACGCTGCCGCCGCCATGAACATCGCCCTCCAGCCAAAATGATCCGCCACCACGCTGGACACCGGCCGTGCCAGCAGGATGCCCAGCAGCAGGCCGCCCATGATGCTGCCCACCACCCGTCCCCGCGACTCGGCCGGCGCCAGGTGCGCGGCCAATGGGATCAGGATCTGCACCGACACCGAACTGAAGCCGATCAGCAGCGACACCAGCAGGAACAAGTTCGGCTGCTCGGTGAACGCCGCGCCCAACAGGCTGGCAATGGCTACCACGGTGGTGGCGATCATCAGCTTGCGGTTCTCCAGCAAGTCACCCAGGGGGACCAGGAAAAACAGGCCCAGGGCGTAGCCGATTTGCGTCAGCGATACGATCAGGCTGGCCATCGCCGGCGTCAGGCCGATGTCCGGTGCGATGAGTTCGATGATCGGTTGTGCATAGTAGATATTGGCGACGATGGCGCCGCAGCAAAACGCAAACAGCATCACCATCCCGCGGGTCATGGTGCTTGCAGCGTGTGAGGTAGCGTTCATGGTGTTCTCATAAAAGCGAAGGAAGATGGCGAGCGAGAATAAAGACAAGGCCCGGCGGGCAGTAGGCCGTTTGTGGTGATAACACTCATGCCGGGCATTAATGACTGAAACGTTAATTTTCGGGTCGAAGGGCAATGATACATTCAGTCATAACTGCCGAAACAGGAAATCCAGTGCCATGAAGATCACGCTGAACAAGATGCTCCTGGCGTCAAGCCTGGCCGCCGCGATGGCCGTCGGCCTCGCCCACGCCGCGGAGGCGCCGCGGGTAGGCGTGCGCGGCGCCATCACCGCGATGGACGGCGACGCCATGCACGTCAAGGTCAACAGTGGTGAAGAGGTGACTGTGCACCTGACCCAGGCCACCCAGGTCCGCGCCGTGACCCTGGCCAAGATCGATGAGATCAAACCGGGCAGCTACATCGGCTCGGCCGCCATGCCCAACGCCGACGGCACCCTGACCGCCCTGGAAGTCCACGTGTTCCCACCGGCGATGGCCGGCACGGGTGACGGGCATCGGGCGTTCGACCTGAAGGAAGGCAGCAGCATGACCAACGGCACCGTCGGCGACCTGGTCGTCAGTAACGGGCGCACGTTGACGGTGAAGTACAAGGGCGGCGAGCAGAAGATTGTGGTGCCGGAGGATGTGCCGATCGTCAACCTTGAGCCAGGAGACCGTAGCTTGCTTAAACCGGGGGTCAAGGTGGTGTTGTTCGCGGCACAGGGCAAGGACGGAACGATCACGGCCCAGGCGATTTCCGCCGGCAAGGATGGCGTGACACCGCCGATGTAACACCAACCACAAAACTAAATGTGGGAGGGGGCTTGCCCCCGATGGCGGAGTGTCAGTCGACAGATGTCTCACTGATGCACTGCCATCGGGGTGCAAGCCCCCTCCCACATGTTTACCGCGTTTCTTCAGTTATTGACCGGAATAGATCTGGTCGAACACCCCACCATCATTGAAGTGGGTCTTCTGCACGGTACGCCAGTCACCAAAAGTCTTCTCCACCGACAGGAAGTCGACTTTCGGGAAGCGGTCGGTGTACTTGGCCAGCACCTTCGGGTCACGTGGGCGCAGGTAGTTGTTGGCCGCGATTTCCTGGCCTTCTGGCGACCACAGGTACTTCAGGTAATCTTCAGCGGCCACGCGGGTGCCTTTTTTCTCGACCACTTTGTCGACCACGGACACCGGCGGCTCGGCCTCGGCGGAGACGCTTGGGTAGATCACTTCGAATTGATCACGGCCGAATTCACGGGCGATCATTTCCGCTTCGTTTTCAAAGGTCACCAGCACGTCGCCGATCTGGTTGGTCATGAACGTGGTGGTGGCTGCACGGCCGCCGGTATCCAGCACTGGCGCTTGCTTGAACAGCTTGCCGACAAACGCCTTGGCCTTCTCTTCATCACCGCCGTTCTTGAGCACATAACCCCAGGCCGACAGGTAGGTGTAGCGGCCGTTACCCGAGGTTTTCGGGTTGGGCACGATCACTTGCACGCCATCCTTGAGCAGGTCAGGCCAGTCTTTCAGGGCTTTGGGATTGCCCTTGCGCACGATAAACACGGTGGCGGAGGTGAACGGCGCGCTGTTGTTCGGCAGGCGCGTTACCCAGTTGTCCGGTACCAGCTTGCCGTTGTCGACCAGGGCGTTGATGTCAGTGGCCATATTCATGGTGATCACGTCAGCCGGCAGGCCGTCGATCACCGAGCGCGCTTGTTTGCTGGAACCGCCGAAGGACATCTGCAACGTCAGCTTGTCGTTCGGGTGCTCGGCTTCCCAGTGCTTCTGGAAGGCGGCGTTGTAGTCCTTGTAGAAGTCGCGCATCACGTCATAGGAGACGTTGAGCAGGGTGACCGGTGCAGCCTGGACGGCGCCCGCCAGGGCAAGGCCGGCGGCCAGGAGAGAGGCGCTAACGAATTTTTTCACTGCTCATTCCTTGTTGTTCGAGAAGAGGGGGAGGCACATTGCCAGCGACTATAGCTGGGGCGGCATAGTCGTTTAAAGATTAAAAAGAACTTTGCTTATTCCACTTTCTTAAAAAGATTGCTGCCGCAGCGCGAGCAAAATGCTGCGTTGGGCTCGTGGCTGTCCTTCTTGCACACCGGGCAGTCGGTGTGCAGTTGCTCGCCACGCATGGCACTGGCCAGCTCCGCGGTAAAAATACCCGTGGGCACGGCAATGATTGAGTAACCGGTGATCATCACCAGCGAGGAAATCACCTGGCCCAGCGGTGTCTTTGGCACGATATCGCCGAAGCCCACGGTGGTCAGGGTCACGATCGCCCAATAGATGCCTTTGGGGATACTGGTAAAGCCGTGTTCCGGGCCTTCGATCACGTACATCAAGGTGCCGAACACCGTCACCAGGGTGCACACGCTCACCAGGAACACCACAATCTTCTGCTTGCTGCCGCGCAGCGCCGCCATCAGGTAGTTGGCCTGCTTGAGGTAGGGGCTGAGCTTGAGCACGCGGAAAATCCGCAGCATGCGGATGATGCGGATGATCAGCAGGTACTGCGCGTCGCTGTAATACAGCGCAAGGATGCCGGGCACGATGGCGAGCAAATCCACCAGCCCGTAAAAGCTGAAGGCGTAGCGCAACGGCTTGGGCGAGCAGTACAGGCGCAACCCGTACTCGATCAGGAAGATCAGCGTAAAGCCCCATTCAATGTAGGCCAGCACATCGGCATAGTTCTGGTGGATCTGGTCGATGCTGTCGAGCATCACGATCACCAGGCTGGCGAGGATGATCAACAGCAGGATGCCGTCGAAGCGCCGTCCGGCGACGGTGTCGCTCTGAAAAACCATGACGTAGAGTCGCTGACGCCAGTCGTTGTTGCTGTCCATAAAGCCCGCCTGAATCGAATATCGAGCAAGCCTAGGGGGATTCAAAGGGGCTGTCCATGCGCGGTTTCCGAAGCACGCGAAGGCTGGCGCGCACCAGCCAGCAGGCGAGGATGAACGGCGCGGTCAGCGCTGGCAGGTGCAGGGCGGCAAAGCCGGGCGTGAGGATGATGGTCAGCAGGATGCCAAGCAGCGGCAGCCACGCTTGGCAACGCACCTGGCTGAGCGCCAACGCCGCCAGCGCAGGGTTGTAGCTGTGCAGGCCGAGCAGGGCGCTGGTGGGCTCCTTCAGCCACAGCGCAAGCAGCACGCCGGCACTGGTGCCGGTCAAGGCCCATATCGCGGAGCGTCGATTCGCCAGCCACAGGCCGAGGGCAATCAGGGCGCCGGCCTGGGGCTGATCCAACAGCATGATTTGCGCGAGCCCGGTCAACGGCGCGGCGCTGAGGGAAACGATGTCGGGTTGGGCCGGGGTAAGCGTGCTCGCGGGGACTGTTCCCAGCAGCAACCAACCCAGGCCGACAAAAGGCGCGGTATAGGCCGGCAAGTCATCGGGCTGGCTGGCGCGTTTCAACCATTGCCGCATCAGGATCGCACTCAAGCCGCCGCACGCCAGGATCAACGGTGGCAGCACGGCCGTCCAGGCGAACTGCTGACTGATCAACACGCCCACTAACACGCCGTTGTAGCTATAAAGCCCGGCCTGGCGCTCAGCCTTGGGATAACCGCGACGCTGGGCCGTGAGCAAGCCCGCCACGCCACCCAGCAGCGCGCCACCGAGCAAAGCCGGGGCGCCGATCAGGATTGCCAGCAGGCACAGCAGGCCGCACAGCGGATGGCGTTGCAGGACAATCTGGCTGAAGCCGTTGAGCAGGGCTTCGGCCCAGTCGGGGCAGGTTGGGTTGGGCATGGTGGGTATTCAGTGGGACCGAGTTGCCCCCGATGGGGCCCTGACAGGCGCTAGATCAGCGTCTCGATGCGCAGCGAGTTGGTCGACCCCGGCTGCCCAAATGGCACCCCGGCGGTAATCACCAAGGTATCCCCGCGTTGCGCCATGCCCTGGGCCTGGGCGATCTCCAGCGCCGTCGAGCACACTTCATCCACCTGGCGCAGCCGGTCATTGACCACCGAGTGCACGCCCCACGCCACGCTCAAGCGTCGCGCGGTCGAGAGGTTCGGCGTGAGGTTGAGGATCGGCGCCACCGGCCGTTCCCGCGCCGCGCGCAAGCTGGAGCTGCCCGACTCGCTGTAGTTCACCAGCACCGCCACCGGCAGGATGCTGCTGATGCGCCGGATCGCGCAGCTGATGGCATCCGACACCGTGGCATCCGCCTTGGGCCGGCTGACGTCGAGTTGGGCCTGGTAGTCCGGGCCGTTTTCCACCTGGCGGATGATCTTGCTCATCATCTGCACGGCTTCCAGTGGGTACTCGCCCGACGCCGTCTCCGCCGACAGCATCACCGCATCTGCGCCTTCGGCTACCGCATTGGCAACATCGGTGACTTCGGCGCGGGTCGGCGCCGGGGAGAAGCGCATGGATTCAAGCATCTGCGTGGCCACCACCACCGGTTTGCCCAACTGGCGGCAGGTGCTGATGATGTCCTTCTGGATTTGCGGCACGCTTTCGGCCGGTACCTCCACGCCCAAGTCGCCTCTGGCCACCATGATCGCATCGCTCAGTTCGGCAATTTCGTGCAGGCGCTGCACGGCCGAAGGCTTCTCGATCTTGGCCATCAGGAAGGCTTTGTCGCCAATCAGCTCGCGGGCTTCGCGGATGTCTTCCGGGCGCTGTACGAATGACAGTGCCACCCAGTCCACGCCCAGCTCCAGGCCGAAACTCAGGTCACGACGATCCTTGGCGGTCAGCGGGCTGAGTTCCAGCAGCGCCTGTGGGACGTTCACGCCTTTGCGGTCAGACAGTTCGCCGCCATTGAGTACGGTAGTGTCGATGGCATCGGTGTGCCTGGTGATCACCCGCAGGCGCAGTTTGCCGTCGTCCAGCAGCAGGTCCATGCCCGGTTCCAGGGCCTTGATGATTTCCGGGTGGGGCAGGTTGACCCGGCACTGGTCGCCCGGCGTCGGGTCCAGGTCCAGGCGCAACGCCTGGCCACGCACCAGTTGCACTTTGCCCTCGGCAAAACGCCCGACCCGCAGCTTCGGCCCTTGCAGGTCCATGAGGATGCCCAACGGGTAATTGAGCTGGCGCTCCACCTGGCGAATCCATTGGTAGCGCTGGGCGTGATCGGCATGCTCGCCGTGGCTGAAGTTGAGGCGGAAGATATTCACCCCGGCTTCCACCAGTTCGCGGATGTGATCGATACCGTCGGTGGCCGGGCCCAGGGTGGCGAGGATTTTGACTTTCTTGTCAGGCGTCATGTTGGGCAGTCTCAAGAATCAGAATGGCGCGAAAATCGTTGACGTTGGTGCGGGTCGGTTCTGTGATGATCAAGCCGTCGAGGGCGGCGAAGTAGCCGTAGCCGTTGTTGTCATCCAACTCATCGCTGGCTGAAAGGCCCAGCGCTTCGGCACGCGCGTAACTGCACGGGGTCATGATGGCGCCGGCGTTGTCTTCCGAGCCGTCGATGCCGTCAGTGTCGCCGGCCAGGGCGTACACGCCGGGCAAGCCCTTGAGGCTATCGGTGAGGCTCAGCAGGAATTCCGCATTGCGCCCGCCACGGCCATCGCCACGTACGGTGACGGTGGTTTCGCCCCCCGAGAGGATCACGCACGGCGCCGCCAGCGGTTGGCCGTGCTGCACGATCTGCCGCGCGATACCGGCGTGCACCTTGGCCACCTCCCGCGCTTCGCCTTCGAGGTCGCCGAGGATCAGCGGGCTGAAACCGGCCTGGCGCACTTTAACCGCGACGGCTTCCAGGGATTGCTGGGGGCGGGCGATCAGTTGGAAGTGGCTGCGGGTCAGTATCGGGTCGCCGGGCTTGATGGTTTCTGACGCCGGGTTCTGCAACCAGCTGCGCACGGATGCCGGCGTGTCGATGCCGTAGCGGTTGAGGATCGCCAGGGCCTGTTGTGACGTACTTGGGTCGCCAACGGTCGGGCCGGAAGCGATGACCGTGGCCTGGTCACCCGGCACATCGGAAATTGCATAGGTATAGACCGTCGCCGGCCAGGCGGCCTTGGCCAGCCGCCCGCCCTTGATCGCCGAGAGATGCTTGCGTACGCAGTTCATCTCGCCGATGGTCGCGCCGGACTTGAGCAGGGCCTTGTTGACGGCCTGTTTGTCGGCCAGGCTGATGCCTTCGGCGGGCAGGGCCAGCAGGGCAGAGCCGCCGCCAGAGAGCAGGAAGATCACGCGGTCGTCTTCGCCAAGGTGGCTGATCAGTTCGAGCACTCGCTTGGCCACGGCCAGTCCGGCCGCATCCGGGACCGGATGTGCGGCTTCGACCACTTCGATTTTCTGGCACGGCGCGCCGTGGCCATAGCGGGTGACCACCAGGCCGCTGACTTCACCTTGCCAGCAATTTTCCACCACCAGCGCCATGGCGGCCGCGGCTTTGCCGGCGCCGATCACGATCACCCGACCGCTGCGGTCGGCGGGCAGGTAGGGTTCAAGGACTTGCCGGGGGTGGGCAGCGTCGATGGCTGTGGCAAACAGCTCGCGAAGCAGGTGTTGCGGATCGACCGACATAAGCGGGCTCCGGGGAATTTTTATTATTGGAAAGGTGGTGCAACCTGTAGGAGCGAGCTTGCTCGCGAAGGTCGTTAACGATAACGCGGGTAACCTGATACCCAGTGGCGCTCTCGGGTTTTTCGCGAGCGCGCTCGCTCCTACAGGGGGCTGTGTAGAGGGGTTATTTATCGCGAATCGAGAAATTCGCCATATGCTCCAACCCCTTGATCAACGCCGAGTGATCCCAGTTACCGCCGCCAATCGCCGTGCAGGTGCTGAATACCTGTTGGGTGCCGGCGGTGTTCGGCAGGTTGATCCCCAGTTCCTTGGCCCCGGCCAGCGCCAGGTTCAGGTCCTTCTGATGCAGGTTGATGCGAAAGCCCGGATCGAAGGTGCCCTTGATCATGCGTTCGCCGTGCACTTCGAGGATCTTCGACGAGGCAAAGCCACCCATCAGCGCTTCACGTACCTTGGCCGGGTCGGCGCCGTTTTTGGCCGCAAACAGCAGCGCTTCGGCCACCGCCTGGATATTCAGCGCGACGATGATCTGGTTGGCCACCTTGGCGGTCTGGCCATCGCCATTGCCACCGACCAGGGTGATGTTCTTGCCCATGGCCTGGAACAGCGGCAGGGCACGCTCAAAGGTCTGCGGTTCGCCGCCGACCATGATGCTCAAGGTGCCGGCCTTGGCGCCGACTTCACCGCCGGACACCGGGGCATCCAGGTACTGTGCGCCGGTCTCGTTGATCTTGGCGGCGAACGCTTTGGTCGCAGTGGGCGAGATCGAGCTCATGTCGATCACCACCTTGTTCGGCGACAACCCGGCAGCCACGCCGTCGGCGCGGAACAGCACGTCATCGACCTGCGGGGTGTCGGGCACCATGACGATGATGAACTCGGCTTCCTGGGCAACTTGCTGCGGGTTGGCCAGGGCCACGGCACCGGCTGCGATCAGTGCTTCTGGCGCCTTGCCGTGATGCTCGGACAGGAACAGTTGGTGACCGGCTTTTTGCAGGTTGGCAGCCATGGGTTGGCCCATGATGCCGGTGCCGATAAATCCGATTTTAGCCATGATGAAATCCTCTTTTTATTAGCGCGGTCCGCCAGACACCGCAGATTCAAGGTGGGAGGGGGCTTGCTCCCGATAGCGGTGTGTTAGACGAAATGGTGTTGACTGACTCGCCGCCATCGGGGGCAAGCCCCCTCCCACATTTTGGTTTTGGGTGGTGCCTGTCAGATGGCGTTATGGGTTTTGAGCCAACCCAAACCCGCTTCGGTGGTGGTCAACGGCTTGTACTCACAGCCCACCCAACCCTGGTACCCAATCCGATCCAGATGTTCGAACAGGAAGCGATAGTTGATCTCCCCAGTCCCCGGCTCATTACGCCCCGGGTTATCCGCCAGCTGGATATGGTTGATCTCACCCAGGTGCGCGGCCATGGTGCGGGCCAGATCACCTTCCATGATTTGCATGTGATAGATGTCGTATTGCAGGAACAGGTTGACGCTGCCCACCTGCTCGCGGATCGACAGGGCCTGGGCGGTGTTATTCAGGTAGAAGCCTGGAATATCCCGGGTATTGATCGCCTCCATCACCAGCTTGATGCCCACTGCTTGCAGTTTGTCGGCGGCGTACTTGAGGTTGGCGACAAAGGTTTTTTCCAGGGTTGCATCATCAACGCCCTGGGGCCGGATACCCGCCAGGCAGTTGACCTGCGTATTACCCAGCACCTGGGCATAGGCGATGGCCAAGTTGACCCCCGCGCGGAATTCCTCGACCCGATCCGGGTGGCAGGCCAGGCCGCGTTCGCCCTTGGCCCAGTCACCGGCCGGCAGGTTGAACAGCACTTGGGTCAGGCCATGGGCATCCAGCTGCGCCTTGATGTCGGCTGAGCTGAACTCGTAGGGGAACAGGTATTCCACCCCACTGAAGCCTGCCTCGGCAGCGGCTTTGAAGCGAGCAAGAAAGTCCTGTTCGGTAAACAGCATGGACAGGTTGGCGGCGAAGCGCGGCATAGGGTTCTCCTTAATCGAGCAGGGAAATGGCGGTCGGCGCATCGTTGCCGACCAGGGCCAGGTCTTCGAATTCATTGACGGCGTTGATCTCGGTGCCCATGGAAATATTGGTCACGCGCTCCAGAATAATCTCAACGATCACCGGGACCTTGAATTCTTCGATCATCGTCTCGGCCTTGCGCAACGCCGGCGCAATCTGGCTCGGCTCGAACACGCGCAGGGCCTTGCACCCCAGGCCTTCGGCAACCGCGACGTGGTCCACGCCATAGCCGTTGAGCTCCGGGGCGTTGAGGTTGTCGAAGGACAGCTGCACGCAGTAGTCCATTTCAAAGCCACGCTGGGCCTGGCGGATCAGCCCCAGGTAGGAGTTGTTCACCACCACGTGGATGTACGGCAGCTTGAACTGCGCGCCCACGGCCAGCTCTTCGATCATGAACTGGAAGTCATAGTCGCCGGACAGCGCCACCACTTTGCGGCTCGGGTCGGCCTTGACCACGCCCAGCGCTGCCGGGATGGTCCAGCCCAATGGGCCAGCCTGGCCGCAGTTGATCCAATGGCGTGGCTGGTAGACGTGCAGGAATTGCGCGCCGGCAATCTGCGACAGGCCGATGGTGCTGACGTAGCAGGTGTCTTTGCCGAACACCTGGTTCATCTCTTCGTACACCCGTTGCGGCTTGACCGGCACGTTGTCGAAGTGGGTCTTGCGGTGCAGGGTGGCTTTGCGCTGCTGGCAATCATGCAGCCAGGCGCTGCGGTCCTTGAGTAAGCCTGCGGCTTTCCACTCGCGGGCCACTTCGATAAACATCGTCAGGGCGGCGCCCGCGTCGGAAACAATACCCAGGTCGGGGGTGAAGACGCGGCCGATCTGCGTCGGCTCGATGTCGACGTGAATGAATTTACGCCCCTGGGTGTACACCTCCACCGAGCCCGTGTGGCGGTTGGCCCAGCGGTTGCCGATGCCCAGCACCACATCTGACTTGAGCAGCGTGGCATTGCCGTAACGGTGGGAGGTTTGCAGGCCGACCATGCCCACCATCAGCGGGTGATCGTCCGGGATGGTGCCCCAGCCCATCAGGGTCGGGATCACTGGAATGCCGGTCAGCTCGGCGAACTCCACCAGCAGCTCGCTGGCGTCGGCGTTGATCACGCCGCCACCGCTTACCAGCAGCGGGCGTTCGGCCTGGTCCAGCAGTGCCAGGGCTTTCTCCACCTGGATGCGTGTGGCCAGGGGTTTGGCCAGGGGCAGTGGCTGGTAGGCGTCGATATCGAATTCGATCTCGGCCATCTGCACGTCGAACGGCAGGTCGATCAGCACCGGACCGGGGCGGCCGGAGCGCATTTCGTAGAAGGCTTTCTGGAACGCGTAGGGCACCTGGCCGGGTTCCAGGACGGTGGTTGCCCATTTGGTCACCGGCTTGACGATGCTGGTGATGTCCACGGCCTGGAAGTCTTCCTTGTGCATGCGTGCCCGCGGCGCCTGGCCGGTGATGCACAGGATCGGGATCGAGTCGGCCGAGGCGCTGTAGAGGCCGGTGACCATATCGGTGCCCGCCGGGCCCGAAGTGCCGATGCACACGCCGATATTGCCGGCCTTGGTGCGGGTGTAGCCCTCGGCCATGTGCGAGGCGCCTTCAACGTGGCGAGCAAGGACGTGATCGATGCCACCCACTTTCTGCAAGGCCGAATACAGTGGGTTGATCGCGGCGCCTGGGATACCGAAGGCGGTGTCCACGCCTTCACGGCGCATCACTAAAACGGCGGCTTCGATTGCTCTCATTTTGCTCATTGTTTTGGTGCCTCTTGCGTTTTGTAATTGTATACAAGTGGTGTTTGTCCAAAGTGTATTCACGGCGAGCGACATAGGTCAATGCATTTTATGTGCGGTCCTTTGCGTTCGTCGGAAGGCAGTTTTTCGACGGATGGAGGGTTTGTTAAGAAATATTGTATACAATAAATAAAATAATTGTGTTCTATTTGTTTGATCGAGCATCTGATCAAACAGACCTCCACGGCGTTACCCATAACAAGATAAGGACGGCACCATGAGCGCTTTAACCTTGAAAATTGCCACCCAACTGGCCAGCCAGGCCCTTACCGCTGGCCGTACGATTTCAGCCGCGCCGCTGACCATCGCGGTACTGGACAGCGGCGGTCACTTGATCACCCTGCAACGGGAAGACGGTGCCAGCCTGCTGCGCCCGCAAATCGCCATCGGCAAGGCCTGGGGGGCGATCGCCTTGGGCAAAGGCTCACGCCTGCTGGCGCTGGATGCGCAGCAGCGCCCGGCGTTTATCGCGGCGTTGAACAGCCTGGGGCAGGGCAGCGTGGTGCCGGCACCGGGCGGGGTGTTGATTCGCGATCAGGCGGGGTTGGTGTTGGGGGCGATCGGGATCAGTGGGGATACGTCGGATATTGACGAGCAGTGTGCGATCACGGCGATCGAGGGGGTGGGGTTGATGGCGGATGCGGGGGTGTCAGCTTGAGGATTGGGTGACTGTCAGGGCCTCATCGGGGGCAAGCCCCTCACACATTTTGAACTGCGAACATGGTCAAAATTGTGGGAGGGGGCTTGCCCCCGATTGGCCCAGGCCCCCCGGTGTATCAGTCCGGCTCACACCCCTTGAGCACCAACCGAATAATCGTCTGCGCCGCGGCTTCATAATCGGCCTCATCCAGCTTGGCTTTGCCGGTCACCGCCGAGATCTGCCAGTCAAAATCCGCATATGTCTGCGTCGCCGCCCAGATGCTGAACATCAGGTGATTTGGATCGATCGGTGCAATCAACCCGCGATCCACCCAGCTCTGGATGCAGTCGATATTGTGCTTGGCCTGGGCGTTGAGCTGTTCAACCTGCTCGGTGCTCAGGTGCGGGGCGCCATGCATGATTTCGCTGGCGAACACCTTGGAGGCGAACGGCAGGTCGCGGGAGATACGGATTTTCGAGCGGATGTAGTTGCTGAGCACCACCGAAGGCTCACCCTCGGGGTTGAACGGCGTGGAAGCCGCCAGGATCGGCTCGATAATGCTCTCGAGCACCTCGCGGTAGAGGTTGTCCTTGGACTTGAAGTAGTAATAGACGTTGGGCTTGGGTAACCCGGCCTTGGCGGCGATGTCGCTGGTCTTGGTCGCGGCGAAGCCCTTGTCGGCAAACTCCTCGCTGGCCGCCCGCAGGATCTTTTCTTTGTTGCGCTCGCGAATGGTGCTCATAAAGTGCTCAGTCTCACAGATACTGTTTTTTTTTGACGGCGTCTGTTGCCGCCATTCTGCGTCGCCGCTCCTCCCCCTAGCGAGCTATGAGTCGTCGCGGCTCCTTGCCTGACGACAACAGCCACTCGCCAAAAGAGAAACGTATCTATGAAACTGAGCACGGGATGTTTCCTTGCCAGGACAGGCGGTCGGGCATGGTAGCACCGGCTTCGCGCGAGCCTCAAGAATGCGCCATTGCCGCGCTTTCCCTGGGCTGCGTTTGCCATTACCGTATCGGCTCTTTTGCAGTGGGCGATTGCCGATGGACACCTCTGAAAAAAACGTGATTACGTCCCTGGATGTGGCCCGGCATGCCGGTGTTTCGCGCTCGGCGGTGTCGCGCACGTTCACCCCGGGTGCCAGCGTGGCCCCCGCCACCCGCGAAAAGGTGCTGGCCTCGGCCAAGGCCCTGGGTTATCAGGTCAATATGATTGCCCGCACCATGAACAAGGGCAGCAGCAACTTTGTCGGTGTGGTCACTGCCGGTTTCGACAGTGCGTTTCGCGCCAGCCTCTTGAGCCCCATCGCCCATAGCCTGAGCCGTCGTGGCTTGATGCCCTTGTTGATGAATGCCGATGACCCGGCGCAGCTTGAGCAGTCGTTGCATGCGTTGCTCAGCTACCAGATTGCCGGGGTGATCCTGACCTCGGCCTCGCCGCCGTTGTCGGTGGTCCAGCATTACCTGGATCGGCAGATTCCGGTGGCGATGATCAACCGTGGCCATGAACTGGCCGGGGCTGAAGTGGTGGGCAGTGATAACCGCGCCGGTGGGCGTATGGCTGCCGATGCCTTGCTCAAGGGCGGCGCGCGGCGCCTGGCGTTTGTGGGCCAGGGCGCGCATAACTTCAGCAGCCGCGAGCGCTGGCTGGGGTTTTCCCAGCGCCTGGCCGAGGTGGGGGTCGAGGCGCAGACGGTGTTTAATGAAACCCCGGGTTATCAGGGCGGCATGCAGGCGTTGCTGGCGTTGTTCAGCCAGGGGGAGGGACCGGACGCGATCTTCTGTGCAACCGATATGCTGGCACTCGGGGTGATGGACGCATTGCGCTTTACGTTGCACCTCCAGGTGCCGCAACAGGTGCAGGTGATCGGCTTTGACGATATCGCTCAGGCTGCGCAATTGGCCTACGACCTGACCACCGTGCGCCAGGACAGTGTGCAACTGGCGCAACGCGCCGTCGGTGCTATCGTCGCGCGGGGGGAGAACTTCATGCGGGTCGCTGAATTCGAGCCGGTGCCTGTGACCTTGATCGAACGCGGCACGACGAAAATTCAGAAATAAAATTTCAATAATAGCTTGAAGAGAAAATTTATTTCGTGTTGTATGGGCAGTAATCGGTGAATGGCCGGCCTCCCCAAAAAGGCGTGCCTTCACTTTTTTTTCCCGAACGATTGCACACGTGTGCAATCGACGCTGAAGGTAAGGCTTATGACACAAGCAGAGACATTACCGCGCCTCGATCATCTGGCCGCGCGTTACGCGCTGGTGCGTCAGGTCGCGATGGAAGCCGCGCGGCGTGGCATGACGTATTACCAGCAGCGCGAGCAATTGCATGTTGAACATAAAGGGGCTGTCCCCCAGGACGTGGTCAGCATCGCCGACCGCGAGTTGGAGGTGTTTATCAAGGCGCGCCTGGCCGAGCAGTTTCCCGAGGATGGCTTCGTGGGCGAGGAGGGCGGCGCGGCCGGCTTGCAAGCGCGTTGTGTGTGGGTGGTCGACCCCATTGACGGTACCAGTTGCTTCGTCAATGGCCTGCACACCTGGTGCGTGTCCATCGGCCTGCTGGTGGACGGTCAACCCTGGCTCGGTGCCGTGGCCGACGCCAACCACAACGAGCTGTTCCACGCCTGCCGCGGCCTGGGCGCCTATGTGAATGACACGCCGATCCGGGTCAGCCCGGCCGCCGATATTCGATACGGTGTGACCGGCGTCGGCACCTCCCACCGGCGTGGCAAGGAGCACTTCATCCCGTTTCTCACTGGCTTGCTGGAGGGCGGCGGCATGTTTATTCGCAATGGTTCCGGCGCGCTGATGATCGCCTACGTCGCGGCTGGGCGCCTGGTGGGCTACTACGAAACCCATATCAACAGTTGGGATTGTGCGGCGGGGTTGGTGCTGGTCAGTGAAGCCGGTGGCCGTTGCAGCGATTTCCTGCGCGGTGATGGTCTGCTCGGCGGCAACCCGTTGCTGGTGGCCAGCGCCCAGGTGTACCCGCAACTGGCCGAGTTGATCGGCCCGTCACTGGAGGCTTGAGCCCTTTTTACGATCTGCGTTTGAACGTACAGCGAATAATAACAATAGGAGACTGTCCGCCATGAATTCCCTGCTGTCCTTGTTCCATGCCGCGCCTGCGCGACCTCTGGTGGCCGACCCCGATGGGCGACGTTTTCGCCGGGTGCGTTGGCTGACCTTTTTATCCATGTCCCTGAGCTATGCGCTGTTCTACGTGTGCCGGCTGTCCTTCAATGTGGCCAAGCCGGCGCTGGTGGGGCAGAACCTGCTCAGCCCAACGCAACTGGGCATGATCGGTTCCGCGCTGTTCTTCACCTATGCCGTGGGTAAGCTGGTCAACGGCTTCCTGGCCGACCATGCCAATGTGCGGCGCTTCATGATGCTCGGGTTGTTGATCAGCGCGGTGGTCAACGCCTGCATGGGCCTGACCACCAACGCGATCATTCTCACCCTGGCCTGGGGTCTGAACGGTTGGGCCCAGTCCATGGGCGTGGGGCCGTGCGTGGTGTCGTTGTCGCGCTGGTACGCCGACAAGGAGCGCGGCACGTTCTATGGCTTCTGGTCGATTGCCCACAGCCTGGGCGAGGCGTTGACCTACATCGCAGTCGCCGCCGTGATCGTCACCTGGGGCTGGCAGTACGGCTATTTCCTGGCGACTGCCATGGGCGTGCTCGGTATGTTGCTGATCTACCTGTTCATGGCCGACTCGCCGCAGAGCGCAGGCTTTGCAGAAGTGGACGGTGGCCGCGAAGAAGTGCTGTTGAAGACCGTCGGCAAGTGGGGCGCGCAATTGGCACTCCTGAAAAATCCGGCGCTGTGGCTGCTGGCCCTGGCCTCCTGCCTGATGTATATCGGCCGCTATGCGGTGATTTCCTGGGGCGTGTTCTTCCTTGAAAACGCCAAGGGCTACAACACATTGTCGGCTTCGGCGCTGATCTCCATCACCGGTGTATTCGGCATTGTCGGCACGGGCCTCAGTGGGCTGGTGTCCGATCGCTTCTTCGATGGCCGGCGTCATGGCCTGGCGATCCTGTTCGGCTTGATGAACAGTGCGTCGCTGGGGATGTTTCTGTTCCTGCCTGGGGGCCACTACTGGCTGGATGCGCTGGCCATGATGTTGTTCGGCCTTTCCATGGGCGCGTTGCTGTGTTTTCTCGGCGGCTTGATGGCCGTGGACATTGCCGCCAAAAGCGCAGCCGGTGCAGCGCTGGGCATGATCGGCATTGCCAGCTACGCCGGGGCAGCGGCGGGCGAGATTCTCACCGGGGTGTTGATCGAACACGGCACCACCCTGGCCCAGGACGGCAGCAAGCTGTACGACTTCCATACCCTGTCGCTGTTCTGGCTGGGCGCTTCGCTGATTTCGGTATTGATGACCGCGCTGTTTTCCGGGCAAGTTCACCGCCGTAAACGAAAACAACAGCTTTTGATCGATACCCCGTTAACTAACTGACCACCTCTTGGTTTCACCCGTTCCGAGTCATCGGAAGCCGTACCGCTGTGCGCGTAAAACAGCAAAGTTGTCGTGTCATCCACAATAAAAATAACAGGTAAAAACATGAAGAAATTGAGCGCTGGACATCATAAGAAAGCATTAAGGCGATATTCGTTTATTGGTCTGGTCATTGCCTCTAGCACCACCCAGGCGCTGGAACTGGACTACCAGCACCAGTATTCGGAAGTGGAGCGTGAGCATAAGGACAAGGTGATGCTGACCCAGGCCCTGGACAATGGCCTGGCGTTCTCCTTCGAAGCGGTGATGGCCACCGCGCCCGACAGCGACGGCCAGCCGGGCAAGGCGTTTTCGCGGCTGACCAAGGACGAACTCAAGGCCAAGGTCAAGTACAGCCACAAGTTGGGGGCCAAGTGGAAGGTCAAGCCCAAGTTCACCTATGCCGACGGCAAGGATAAGAAATCCTATAAGCCGTCGTTGAAAGTGTCCTATGCCATCACTGATAAGTTCTCCATTACCCCGGGGTATTACCACAAACTCACGCGGTATGACGAAGAGGGCAAGGCGGATAAACACGACGATGCGCTGGAGTTGGGCGCCAAGTACAAGTTTGGCCTGTTGTCGGTCGGTGTCGGGCGCAAGCAGATATACAGCAATCAGATTGTCTTCGACGGTACACGCCAGAATTACAGCAATAAGCTGCTGTTCGAATACAAACTCACCAACTACTTGACCCCATACCTGGAAGTGGCCGACGTGTATGTCGACAAGAACACTGACCAGCGCCAGGCCCGCTACCGCGTGGGCTTCTCCTACGAATTCTGATGAAAGGAACCTGAGCATGACCCTATTCAATCGTATGGGCCTGGCTGCGGCTGCGCTGATGCTATGCACCGGCCTCCAGGCTGCCGAAGCCAGCCATTACGTGCTGGAAAAAGCCGTGCAGGTCAGCCGCCATGGCGTGCGCTCACCCACCGATACCGACAAGCTGGTCAAAGCTACCGGCCGTGCCTGGACCCCATGGCTGGTGCAGGATGGCGAACTGACCGGCCATGGCTACCTGGCCGCCAGTTACATGGGCGCCTGGCAAGCGGCGTATTACCGCGATGCCGGCCTGTTGGCCAGTGGCTGTCCGCAAGCTGGGAGCCTGGTCGCCGTGGCCAGTCCCAAGCAGCGCACGCGTTCCACCGCCGCCGCGCTGCTCGATGGCATGTTCCCCGGCTGCGGCGAAAAAGCCCTTGCACGCAACAAGCCAGACCCGTTGTTCCAGACAGATGAAATGCCTTTCGCCAAGATCGACCCGGCCATCGCCAAGGCCCAGATCCTGCAAGCCCTGGGCGGTAACCTGCAAGCCGCCGAGGAGCGCCTGCGCCCGGACCTGGAGCGCCTGAAAAACGCGGTGTGCGAAGTGGGCAAGGCGTGCCCGTTCTTCGACACGCCATGGGCCTTGAAAGAAGGGGATGGCGGGCGGTTCAAGATCAAGGGGCTGGATAAGGCGTCGTCGATGGCCGAGACCATTCGCCTGCAGTACAGCGAGGGCATGCCCCTGACCGATGTCGCCTTCGGCCATGCTCGCGATGCTGCGCAAGTCTCGGCCCTGGGGCGTCTGCACCGGGCCAAATACGACTTCATCAACGACACGCCGCACATTGCCAGCCGTGGCGGCTCGCAGTTGATGAACCAGATTGTGCTGGCCCTGGAACAGGGCACTCCCTTGGAGAAAAATGATCCGCTGGGCAACCCGCCGCCGGCGCGCCTGTTGATGCTGGTGGCCCACGACACCAATATCTCGCACCTGCGCACGATGCTCGGGTTTACCTGGCAACTTGGCGAGTATCAGCCGGGCAATATCCCGCCCACCGGCACCTTGGCGTTCGAGCGCTACCGCGACACCCAGACCGGTGAGCGCTTTATCCGCACGCGGTTTATCACCCAGGGCATGGATCAGATACGCGCCCTGCAACGTCTGGGGCCTGAGCATCCACCGTTGCAAGCCGACTTCGATCAGCCAGGCTGCCAGCACACCGCTGTTGGTACCCTGTGCCCGATGGCGCAGTTTGTCGAGCGCACGGGTCGCGCCATTGACCGCACGGCGCTGACCGCTTACCGCTATCCCTGATCCGGCATGGCCATTCCCGTTCGTCCAGCGTGGGAATGGCCCTCCGTAGACCCGACACAGGACACCGTTATGTTCGCTTGCTTCGTACGATTGACCCCCTTGTTACTGGCCGGTCTGGGTTCACTCCAGACCCAGGCCGCGCCCGCCGACGGTTTTGTGCTGGACAAGGTGGTGCAGGTCAGCCGCCACGGCGTACGCCCGCCCACCGACAGTGCGAAACTGGCCAAGGTCACCGGTCGCGGGTTGCCCAATTGGTCGGTGCCGGATGGGCATTTGACCGGCCACGGTTACGCAGCGGCCGTGGAGATGGGCCGCTATCGTGGCCAGGTCTTGCGCGCCGCCGGCCTGCTGCCCAATGGCTGCCCGGCGCCCGGTGAAGTGTTTGTGCGCGCCAGCCCCCTGCAACGCACCCAGGCCACGGCGTCGGCGTTGCTCGATGGCCTGTTTCCTGGCTGCGGGTTGCAACCGAGCGTGGTGCAGGGCGATAAGGATGCGCTGTTCCAGGCCGACAAAATGCCTTTCGCTCGCCTGGACCCGCAGCGCGCTGAAGACAGCGTGCTGGCCCGCATGGGCGGTAGCGTGGCCGGTGCTCAAGCCCGTTACCACGAGGCTGAACAGCAATTGCGCAAGGTGATCTGCGGTACGTCCGGCGCGTGTGCCTACGCGGCTGAGCCTTGGCAATTGACCCAGGATGAAGACGGTCGCCTGGCGATCAAGGGGTTGAACACCCAAGCCAACCTCGGCGAGACCTTTCGCCTGGAGTACAGCGAAGGCTTGCCGCTGGATCAAGTCGCCTTTGGCCATGGGCGCAGTGCGCAGCAGGTGTCTCAACTGACTGCGTTGACCAAGGCCAAGTACGACTTCATCAACGACAGCCTGTACATCGCCAGCCGCGGTGGTTCGCAACTGATGAACCAGATTTCCCTGGCGCTCAAACAAGGCACGCCACAGGCCGCGCCAGACCCCCTGGGCATGCCGCCCGACGCGCGTTTCACCCTGCTGGTGGCCCATGACACCAATATTTCCTACCTGCGCACGCTGCTGGGGTTTCGCTGGACCCTGGGGGACTACTTGGAGGGCAATATCCCGCCGGTGGGCAGCCTGCAATTCGAGCGCTACAAGCAGGTCGCGAGCGGGCGCTATTTCCTGCGGGTGGCGTTCGAGGCGCAGTCCCTGGAGCAGATTCGTCAGTTGACGCCGTTGTCGATGTCTCAGCCGCCGTTACACGCCGATATGGCCGGTGCTGAGGGCTGTGTCGACACAAACGCGGGCGTACTGTGTCCATTAGCCAGTGCCTTGCAACGGCTGGATCGAAACATCGATCGCACCGCGCTGACGCCTTACCACTATCCATAACCCCCCGAGCCTCCTATCCTCGGCAAAACTTTTCCGAGGAGCGGAACATGGCAGGAAGCAGCTTACTGGTACTGATCGACGACATCGCCGCCGTCCTCGACGATGTCGCCCTGATGACCAAGATGGCCGCCAAGAAGACCGCCGGCGTGCTCGGCGATGACTTGGCGCTCAACGCCCAGCAAGTTTCCGGTGTGCGCGCCGAACGGGAAATTCCGGTGGTGTGGGCGGTGGCCAAGGGCTCGTTTATCAACAAGTTGATCCTGGTGCCCACTGCGCTGTTGATCAGTGCCTTCGCGCCCTGGGCGGTGACGCCGTTGTTGATGCTCGGCGGCGCCTACCTGTGTTTCGAAGGCTTTGAGAAACTCGCGCATAAATTCCTGCACAGCAAAGCTGAAGACCAGGCCGAACACACGCAATTGGTCGAAGCCGTGGCCGACCCGGCAACCGATCTGGTGGCCTTTGAAAAGGACAAGATCAAAGGGGCGATCCGCACCGACTTTATCCTCTCGGCGGAAATCATCGCTATTACCCTCGGCACCGTGGCCGATGCGCCCTTGATGCAACAGGTGATCGTGCTGTCGGGCATTGCCATTGTCATGACCATCGGCGTCTACGGACTGGTGGCCGGTATCGTCAAGCTGGATGACTTGGGCCTGTGGCTCACCCAGAAGCCCGGCCAGATGGCGCGCAGTATCGGCGGCGGGATCCTGCGGGCGGCGCCGTACATGATGAAGAGCTTGTCGGTGATAGGGACGGCGGCGATGTTCCTGGTCGGCGGCGGCATCCTGACCCATGGCGTGCCGGTGGTGCATCACTGGATCGAGGGCGTGAGCCAGAGCACCGGTGGATTGGCGTGGTTGATGCCGACGTTACTGAATGCGGTGGCGGGGGTTATCGCTGGGGCGCTCGTATTGGCGCTGGTCAGCGTGGTGGGCAAGATCTGGAAAGCGCTCAAGGCATAAATCGCCGACACAAAAAAAGGCCATTCAATCGAATGGCCTTTTTTGTCGGCGTTATTTACTCGGCAATCTGCAACTTGCGTGATTCGGTATAGATGTAGCGCACCTTCTCGTACTCGAACGGCGAGTTCATCTGACCGTAGCGGAAGCTGGTCTGGTAGCGCTTGTCCACGGCACGCAGGGCCCAGATTTCCGGGTGGTTGGAGCTGACTTCGGAGACGTTCAGGAAGTTGATCTCGGTTTCGGCACCGTAGTCGACGATCAGGCCGGTGGTGTCGCGCAGGTTCGACGGGCCGAAGATCGGCAGCACCAGGTAGGCGCCGCCGGGTACGCCGTAGAAGCCCAGGGTCTGGCCGAAGTCTTCGCTCTGGCGCGGCAGGCCCATGGCGGTAGCCGGGTCCCACAGGCCGGCGATGCCGATGGTGGTGTTGAGCAACAGGCGCCCGGTGGTTTCCAGGGAGCGATGGCCCTTGAGCTGCAACAGGCTGTTCAACAGATTGGGGACGTCGCCCAGGTTGTTGAAGAAGTTGCTCACGCCGGTCCGCAGGAAGCTTGGCGTGACGTAGCGGTAACCGTCGACCACCGGCAGGAACACCCATTGGTCGAAGCGGTAGTTGAAGTGGTAAACGCGGCGGTTCCACGACTCCAGCGGGTCATACACGTTGAGTGCGGTGAGCGACGAACGCTCGAACTCGCGTTGGTCCAGGCCCGGGTTGAACTTGAGTTTGGTCAGCGGTTCCTTGAAACCGTCGGAATCTACTACGGTCGGTGTGTGGGCCTTGCTGTTGTCGGCATTGGCCACGCCTGCGCACATTAAAGCGGCGAGCAGAAGAAGATATTTAGCCACGGAAGAACTCCAGCATGGCGTCGGCGTTGACGCGGTAATTGAGGTTGCCGCAGTGGCCGCCCAGTGGGTAGACGGTCAAGCGATCGCCGAAGGTTTTACGTAGGAAACCGAGGTCGCCGGGGCCCAGGATCACGTCGTCGGCATTGTGCATGACGGCAATTTTCGGGCTGTCGTGCAGGTAGTCCTTGAGGGCGTACAGGCTGACCTGGTCAACCAGTTGCAACAGACTGCCGCCATCGGAGCGGGCGCGCCACATCGGGATTACCTGCTCAGTGAGGTAGCAGTCGAAGTCGCATTGCAGCGCACGCTTGAGGAATGGCGTGAGGCTGGTGCCTTCGGTGATCGGGTACTTCGGCGGGATGATCAGGCCGCGGCGGTTGATCAGGTCCGAGGTGAAGGCGATGTCGGCCGCCGAGAAGCGAAACGAGGTGCCGATCAGCATGGCCATCTGTTCGTTGGTCAGGTGCTGCTTGGAGTTCTGGAAGTCGTAGAGCAGGGCATCGTTGAGGTCGATGTAGCCCTTTTGCTGGAAGTAGCGGGTCAGTTTATTCAGCACCAGCTCATAGAAAGTGGTGGTGTTGTTGATGCCCTTGACCTCGGTCTGTACCAGCTTGTCGAGGTTGGTGACCGAGGTATACAGGTTGACCGGTGGGTTAAGCAGCAGCACTTTCTTGAAGTTGAAGCTGCGACGGGTCTCGTCGAGCTTGCTGACAAACGCCGCGTCCAGGGCGCCAAGGCTGTAGCCGGTAAGGTAGAAGTCGGTCACCGGCAGCGAGGCGTTCTGTGCGCGCACGGCCTGCATCACGCGGTACATATCTTCGGCATCTTCCTGGCTGATGCCGGGGGTGGCGAAGCGCGAAGCCGAGGCGATGAAGTCGAAGCTGGTCGGCGAAGACAATTGCACCACGTGGTAGCCGGCCTGGTAATACAGCTTTTTCAGGTACTCGTTGATGCTGCTGTCAAAGCGCGCGCCGGTGCCGGCGATCAGGAAGATCAGCGGCGCGGCGCGATCCTGCTTGGCGATGCGGTAGGTCAGTTTCTTCACCGCCCAGAAATTGTCGGGCAGGCTGAATTCGCGCTCGGGGCGCATGTTCAGGGTGTAGTCGGACTGGTTGATCTCGTCGTCGGTCGGCAGTTTGGGCCGAAGGTCAGGCGGGGTGGTGGCGATGGTCGCTTCGAACGGGTTCGTCAAAGGGAAGCCATAGCTGGCTTGGTCAATGTCGACGGCCAGTGCTGACGCACTCAAAAATAGGCTGCCCAGCAAGGCAGCACAGCGCAAGGAACGGAGCATGACTTAATCCCTAAGAGGAAACGTGCTGAATGAAGTTCGCAGGCTATGACCACCGCGTTGCCACCGAAGTGCCAGCCTTCGGCACGAAAAGTCGGAAAAAAACGTCGGAATCGGGGTAATAGTCGGCAGACGATACACTTTGCCACGTATTGGTGAACACTAATTGTGTGTATGTATCTTGCTAACGGCCGCTGGCGCATTAAGCTGAGCGCCGTTTTTGCCTTTCGGAGTGCTCCATGTCCCGCCGCTTGCCGTTGATCCTGCTGCTTATCGCCCTGCCGTTATGGCTGGCTGCCAGTTATGCCGCACGTTACGGCTTCATGGAGGATGGCCAGTGGGTTGGCATCTGTGCCGATGAGGCCAGCCGTTGGGAATGCCAGGTGCGGTCGAACCTGGGCTTGATGATTCACTTCAAAGTGATGGGCTGGGCTGCGTTGGTGACCTCGGTGCTGGCGTTTTTCGTGCCGGGTCGTGCGGGGTGGGGCTTGGCCGTGTTGGGCCTGGTGTTCGGGTTCCCGGCCCTGGCGTTGTACAACACCACGTTTGCGGTGTTTGCGGTAGTGATTGCGGGGTTGCGGTTGGTCAGGCAGCCGCGGGGCGCCTGATAGGGCTGATCCGAAGCGTAGCCCCCTCCCACATTTGTAAGGAGAGGGCGACAGCCGATGGCGGTCTTAAGCCTTGCGCATCCGCAAGCACCGCCACAAGGCCACTACCATCAACACGCTGACCAGCGCCCAGCCCCATGCCTGCTGGTTGAACAGCCCTTCGCGGTACAGCTGCGGCGCAATGCCGGCACCGATGATAAAGGTCAGCAGGGCAATTTCCCGGCGCGGCCCGGTCACCGGGCGAACCAGATAGACCAAGGCGGGCAGTACCAGCGCGGCACTTGGGAAGCTGCGATAACGGGGGTCGAACACCAGTGCCAGCATCATCACCGCGCCCGCGAACCCGGCCGTCGCCACCAGCCAACCGGCGCGGTGCTCCAGCCAGTCGAAGGCACGCGCGCGCCAACCATGGCGAGTGCTCAGGGCCAGGGTAGCATGGGCCAGCACCAGCAGGTTCAGCGCCACCAGCAAGCCGGCCCATACCCACTCATCATTAAAGCGTGCGGTCACGCGGGTGAGTTCGGCCCAGGTGCCGATAGAGCAGGCCGCGACGCCCCCCAGCAGCGGCAACAACCAGGCAGCGCAGGTGCTGCGGACGCGGCCACCGAGCACCAGGGTGCCCAGCAGGATAAGCCCGCCCATGCCCAGCCATAGTGGCCAGTACGGCACATTGGTCACCGGGCCAGCAAGGATGCCCTTGTCCTGGCGATCCGCATCGAACAGGCCCCAGTAACCGCCTACGGCGCCTTCGCTGGCGCGCTTCCACGGTTGGTCGAAGGCTTCGATCAGGTTGTAGCGCCAGCCGTTGGCCTCAGCCATGGCGACAAAACCACGCATGAACTTGGCTTCATTGACTCGGCTCGGCACGGCGGTTTCGCGCTGGCGGCCTTCGCTCGGCCAGCCGGTCTCGCCGATCATCACGTCCTTGGGGGCGAACTTATTGCCGAAGGTCTGGCGCACATCCCCTACATGCTTGAGCGCCTGGTCGATGCCCGACGGGTCATCTTCCCAGTACGGCAGCAGGTGAATGGTCAGGAAATCCACCGCCGGGGCGATTTCCGGGTGTTGCAGCCAGAACTCCCAGACATCGGCGTAGGTGACCGGCTGCTTGATCTGGCTTTTGACTTTATGGATCAGCTTCACCAACTGCGCGGCGGTGACTTCCTTGCGCAGCAGGGTTTCGTTGCCGACGATCACCGAGGTCACCACGTCGGCGTTGGCATTGGCCGAGGCGATCAGGGCGTCGACTTCTTTCTCGGTGTCGACGGGGTTGCTGTTGACCCAGGCGCCGATCATCAACTTCAACCCATGCTTGCGCGCCAGGTCCGGCAAGGCTTCCAGGCCGGTCATGGAATAGGTACGGATGCATTCGAAGCGGGTGGCGAGCAGGGCCAGGTCGGCGTCCATGCGCTCGGGGCGCAGCGTGAACGGCTGGTCGAACGGCGATTGGTCCTTGTCGAATGGCGTGTAGGACGCACATTGCAGCTTGTGGCTGGCGCTGGCGACGTCCGGCAGGACCACCGGCCGGCCGAGGCCATACCAGTAGCCGACAAGGGCAAGCACGGCAAGGATCAGGGCGAAGCAATAGGGCAGGGCAGGGAAGCGGGCATTGGCGGGCATGGTCGGCTTATCTGGGGGAGCAAAGGCGCGCATCTTACCCGGATTTAGCCCGTCCCAGTGCGGCAGCATAATTTTGACATGCAAAGTTCGGGCGGGATTGTGGCGCTATGTCCTACAAAATGACTTGCTGGCGATGTGATGTCGTTTCTTGCTTACCTGAGGTCGCGGACAGAGCAGGTCGAAGATTGGCGCAGGTTGATGATCGAAGTGTCAGCACTCCACTGATGTCGCAACAGCCGAATCGATGCGCGTGAAGGGGGCGCGGTGCACCACATAACAACAGGTTGACGTCGCTCGGCATCCGTCGGGCGCAGCACTTTCGGGGAAGTACTATGAAGATGCGACGACTCTTGGGCGCAGCTGCCACTCTGGTAGTTGCGATGGGCTCCACACTGGCCAGCGCCGACAGCAAGACCCTGAGCATCGGCTACGTGGACGGCTGGTCCGACAGCGTTGCCACCACCCATGTGGCGGCAGAGGTCATCAAGGAAAAGCTCGGTTATGACGTGAAACTGCAAGCGGTCGCCACCGGGATCATGTGGCAGGGTGTGGCCACCGGCAAGCTCGACGCCATGCTCTCCGCCTGGCTGCCCGTGACGCACGGTGAGTACTGGGCCAAGAACAAGGACAAAGTGGTCGACTACGGCCCCAACTTCAAGGATGCGAAGATCGGCCTGATCGTGCCGGAGTACGTCAAGGCCAAGTCCATCGAAGACCTCAAGACCGATACCACCTTCAAGAACAAGATCGTTGGGATTGACGCCGGTTCAGGCGTGATGCTCAAGACCGACGAAGCCATCAAGGCTTATGGCCTGGACTACAAGCTGCAAGCCAGCTCCGGCGCCGCAATGATCGCCGAACTGACCCGTGCCGAAGACAAGCAGGAATCCATCGCGGTCACCGGTTGGGTGCCACACTGGATGTTCGCCAAGTGGAAACTGCGTTTCCTGGACGATCCAAAAGGGATTTATGGTGCTGCTGAAACCGTCAACAGCATCGGCAGCAAGGGCCTGGAGAAGAAAGCGCCGGAAGTCGCGGCCTTCCTGAAGAAATTCCAGTGGGCCTCCAAGGACGAAATCGGCGAAGTCATGCTGGCCATTCAAGAGGGCGCCAAGCCTGATGCAGCGGCCAAGGATTGGGTTGCAAAGCACCCTGAGCGTGTAGCCGAGTGGATCGGTAAGTAACAGACCCTGATATACCTTTGTGGGAGGGGGCTTGCCCCCGATGGCAATCTGTCAGCTATCGATGTGCTGGCTGACACACTGTCATCGGGGGCAAGCCCCCTCCCACATTAATTTCATCCCTTGCAAATCCTCCTGCATTCTCCCGATCCCTCGCTACACTCGATCTAAGACTAAGGTCGTCTGGAACCTCTACGGCAGCCGCATACAGTGGATACGTTCCAATAATAAAAAAGCTGTGCTGCGAGGATAAAAACAATGAACGACAGCATTTACCTCTCGATTCAAAACAGCCCGCGCTTCAAGGAGCTGGTGAGAAAAAGGGAAAGGTTCGCCTGGATTCTCTCGGCGATCATGCTAGGGCTTTACTCCGGATTCATCCTGTTGATCGCCTACGGGCCGCAAATACTGGGCGCTAAACTCAGCCCCGGTTCATCCATCACCTGGGGAATCCCCATCGGTGTCGGGCTGATTGTCTCGGCCTTTGTGCTCACCGGCATCTACGTGCGACGCGCCAACGGCGAATTCGACGACCTGAACAATGCGATTCTCAAGGAGGCTGCGCAATGATCCGTCGTCTATTGGCTGTATTCGGCGCTTCGGTCTTCGCGCCCGCTGTCTGGGCGGCGGATGCATTGACCGGTGAAGTGCACAAACAACCGCTGAATATTCCAGCGATCCTGATGTTCGTGGCCTTTGTCGGCGCGACATTGTGCATTACCTATTGGGCATCCAAGCGCAACAAGTCGGCGGCCGACTACTACGCGGCCGGCGGCAAGATCACCGGTTTCCAGAACGGCCTGGCGATTGCCGGCGACTATATGTCGGCCGCGTCCTTCCTGGGGATTTCCGCACTGGTCTATACCTCTGGCTACGATGGCCTGATCTACTCGATCGGCTTCCTGGTGGGCTGGCCGATCATTTTGTTCCTGATCGCCGAGCGCCTGCGTAACCTGGGCAAATACACGTTTGCCGACGTGGCGTCCTACCGCCTCGGGCAAACCCAGATCCGCAGCCTGTCGGCGTGTGGCTCGCTGGTGGTGGTTGCGTTCTACCTGATTGCGCAGATGGTTGGCGCGGGCAAGCTGATCCAACTGCTGTTCGGCCTGGATTACCATGTGGCGGTGATCCTGGTGGGTATCCTGATGTGCATGTACGTGCTGTTCGGCGGCATGCTGGCAACCACCTGGGTGCAGATCATCAAGGCCGTGCTGCTGTTGTCCGGTGCCTCGTTCATGGCGCTGATGGTGATGAAGCACGTCAACTTCGACTTCAACATGCTGTTTTCCGAGGCGATCAAGGTTCACCCTAAAGGTGAGGCGATCATGAGCCCCGGCGGTTTGGTGAAAGACCCGATCTCGGCATTGTCCCTGGGCCTGGCGCTGATGTTCGGTACTGCCGGCCTGCCGCACATCCTGATGCGCTTCTTCACGGTGAGCGATGCCAAGGAAGCGCGTAAGAGCGTGCTGTATGCCACTGGCTTTATCGGCTACTTCTACATCCTGACCTTCATCATCGGCTTCGGCGCGATCCTGCTGGTCAGTACCAACCCGGCGTTCAAGGATGCGGCAGGTGCCTTGCTGGGCGGTAACAACATGGCGGCGGTGCACCTGGCCAATGCGGTGGGCGGCAGTATCTTCCTGGGCTTCATCTCGGCCGTGGCGTTTGCCACCATCCTGGCAGTGGTAGCCGGCTTGACCCTCGCGGGTGCCTCGGCGGTGTCCCATGACCTGTACGCCAGTGTGATCAGGAAAGGCAGGGTCAACGAGAAGGACGAGATCCGCGTCTCGAAGATCACCACCATCGCCCTGGCGGTGCTGGCTATCGGCCTGGGTATCCTGTTCGAAAGCCAGAACATTGCGTTCATGGTCGGCCTGGCGTTCTCCATCGCCGCCAGCTGTAACTTCCCGGTGTTGCTGCTTTCCATGTACTGGAAGAATCTCACCACCCGTGGCGCGATGATCGGCGGCTGGTTGGGCCTGGTCAGCGCGGTGGGCCTGATGATCCTGGGGCCAACCATTTGGGTCTCGATCCTGCACCATGAGAAAGCGATCTTCCCGTATGAATATCCGGCGTTGTTCTCGATGATCATTGCGTTCATCGGTATCTGGTTCTTCTCCATCACCGACAAGTCGGCGGCGGCAGTCAAGGAACGTGCGCTGTACTTCCCGCAGTTTGTGCGTTCGCAGACTGGCCTGGGGGCGAGTGGGGCGGTTTCTCACTAAGGTAGTCGCTGGATAAGGAAATGCCCCGGTCGAAAGGCCGGGGCATTTTTTTGTCTGGGGTTCCGGGTTGTCTGTACCAATGTCATCGGGGGCAAGCCCCCTCTCACCGTTAACCGAGTACATCATTTGGAATGCAGTTCAATGTGGGAGGGGGCTTGCCCCCGATGGCGGTAGACCAGGCGGCACAAACAAAAACGGCCTCCACTGAGGGAGGCCGTTTTCGGTGCAACTAAGCGATGCTTACTTGCGATCTTCCAGCTTGGTGATGTCACGCGACTCGTAGCCGGTGTACAGCTGGCGCGGGCGGCCAATCTTGTACGGGCTGGAGAGCATTTCTTTCCAGTGGGAGATCCAGCCCACGGTCCGCGCCAGGGCGAAGATCACGGTGAACATGCTGGTTGGAATGCCGATCGCCTTGAGGATGATCCCCGAGTAGAAGTCGACGTTCGGGTACAGCGAGCGTTCGATGAAGTACGGGTCGGTCAGGGCGATCTCTTCCAGGCGCATGGCCAGTTCGAGTTGCGGATCGTTGTTGATGCCCAGTTCCTTCAGCACTTCGTCGCAGGTCTGCTTCATGACGGTGGCGCGTGGGTCGCGGTTCTTGTAGACCCGGTGACCGAAGCCCATCAACTTGAACGGATCGTTCTTGTCCTTGGCCTTGGCGATGAACTTGTCGATGTTCGAGACATCGCCGATTTCATCGAGCATGGTCAGTACGGCTTCGTTTGCACCGCCGTGGGCAGGGCCCCACAGTGCGGCGATACCGGCGGCAATACAGGCGAACGGGTTGGCACCCGAAGAGCCCGCCAGGCGCACGGTAGAGGTGGAGGCGTTCTGCTCGTGGTCGGCGTGGAGGATGAAGATCCGGTCCATTGCCTTGGCGAGTACCGGGCTGATCGGTTTGATCTCGCACGGGGTGTTGAACATCATGTGCAGGAAGTTTTCCGCGTACGTCAGGTCGTTGCGCGGGTACATCATGGGTTGCCCCATGGAGTACTTGTAAACCATTGCGGCCAGGGTCGGCATCTTGGCAACCAGGCGGATCGCGGAAATTTCGCGATGCTGCGGGTTATTGATGTCGAGGGAGTCGTGATAGAAGGCAGACAGGGCGCCAACCACACCGCACATGACGGCCATCGGGTGGGCGTCGCGGCGGAAGCCGTTGAAGAAGGTCTTCAACTGCTCGTGAACCATGGTGTGGTTCTTGACGGTGCTGACGAACTGGGCTTTTTGCTCGGCTGTTGGCAGTTCGCCATTTAGCAGCAGGTAGCAGGTTTCCAGGTAGTCCGATTTTTCAGCCAGTTGCTCGATCGGGTAGCCCCGGTGCAGCAAAATGCCATTATCGCCATCGATATAGGTGATCTTCGACTCGCAAGAGGCGGTCGACATGAAGCCTGGGTCGAAAGTGAAACGGCCCGTGGCCGTCAGGCCCCGTACGTCGATAACATCGGGACCAACGGTGCCGGTTAAAATGGGCAGCTCGACGGGGGCTGCGCCCTCGATGATCAACTGCGCTTTTTTGTCAGCCATGTGGCCTCCTATTTATGCTTCAAATCATCAGACAGACCCCCCACGCAGGGCCCGCACCACTATAGTGAGATAAATTCAGATGTCAATTTGCCTAAAGTCTTGCTCCAGAAGGCTTTAACCGTACTTTTTCCTCGAAATTGACTGCCATTTACGCCTTTTATCCCTCCAGCGCAATCCGCTATTAGGGTGAGGTGCGCGCGTTGTCATTAGTAACCTAACTGTCTATACTCGGCCACCGACCGCCAAGGGCTTTTGGGCTTGCTTTCATTGGGGGTCGCACTCCCTGGGTGGTGCTTACCTGACCAGTGCACTCCCCTACAACTTTGCCCTGATTGTTAGGGGCTCTTCAGTGTGAAAAAAAAGCCGTGAAGAATAGCCAACGACCTGTAAACCTTGACCTAAGGACCATCAAACTCCCCATCACCGGCGTTACGTCGTTCCTGCACCGTGTTTCCGGCATCATCCTGTTCCTGGGCCTGGGCATCATGCTTTATGCATTGAGCAAATCCCTGGGTTCCGAGGAAGGTTATGCCGAGGTGAAGGCATGCTTGACCAGCCCGCTGGCCAAGTTCGTAGCATGGGGCCTCCTGTCCGCTCTGCTTTATCACCTGGTAGCCGGCGTGCGCCACTTGATTATGGATATGGGCATCGGTGAGACGCTGGAAGGCGGCCGCCGCGGCTCGAAAATCGTCATCGCCATTTCCGTGGTGCTGATCGTTCTGGCAGGAGTTTGGATATGGTAACCAGCGTAACGAATCTGTCGCGTTCGGGCCTCTATGACTGGATGGCACAGCGTGTGTCTGCGGTCGTTCTCGCGGCTTATTTCATTTTCCTGATCGGATACCTCGTCGCAAACCCGGGCATTGGCTATGAGCAATGGCACGGGTTGTTTTCCCACAATGCGATGCGAATCTTCAGTCTGCTGGCCCTTGTAGCCCTGGGCGCTCACGCCTGGGTCGGCATGTGGACCATCGCGACCGACTACCTGACGCCGATGGCGCTGGGCAAGCCCGCGACCGCAGTACGGTTTCTCTTCCAGGCAGTATGCGGCGTCGCGATGTTCGCTTACTTCGTCTGGGGTGTGCAGATTCTTTGGGGTATCTGATCCATGGCTAACATTCCAACTATTTCCTTCGACGCCATCATTATTGGTGGTGGCGGTGCTGGCATGCGCGCAGCGCTGCAGCTGGCTCAGGGTGGTCACAAGACTGCCGTGATCACCAAGGTGTTCCCGACGCGTTCCCATACCGTATCGGCCCAGGGTGGCATCACCTGCGCCATCGCGTCTGCCGACCCGAACGATGACTGGCGCTGGCACATGTACGATACCGTCAAGGGTTCCGACTACATCGGTGACCAGGATGCTATCGAATACATGTGTCAGGAAGGCCCGGCCGCGGTGTTCGAGCTGGACCACATGGGCCTGCCGTTCTCCCGTACCGAGCAGGGCCGTATCTACCAGCGTCCATTCGGCGGCCAGTCGAAGGATTACGGTAAAGGCGGCCAGGCTGCCCGTACATGCGCCGCCTCCGACCGTACCGGTCACGCGTTGCTGCACACCCTTTATCAGGGCAACCTGAAAGCCGGCACCACGTTCCTGAACGAGTACTACGCGGTTGACCTGGTGAAAAACCAGGACGGCGCATTCGTCGGCGTGATCGCCATCTGCATCGAAACCGGTGAAACCACCTATATCCGCGCCAAGGCGACTGTTCTGGCGACCGGTGGTGCAGGCCGTATCTACGCTTCGACTACCAATGCCCTGATCAACACCGGTGACGGCGTCGGCATGGCACTGCGTGCAGGCGTGCCGGTACAGGACATCGAAATGTGGCAGTTCCACCCGACCGGTATTGCCGGCGCTGGTGTACTGGTTACCGAAGGTTGCCGTGGTGAAGGTGGCTACCTGATCAACAAGAACGGCGAGCGTTTCATGGAGCGCTATGCTCCGAACGCGAAAGACCTTGCCGGTCGTGACGTTGTAGCCCGTTCGATGGTCAAGGAAATCATTGCCGGTAACGGCTGTGGCCCGAATGGCGACCACGTGCTGCTCAAGCTCGATCACCTTGGCGAAGAAGTGCTGCACAGCCGCCTGCCAGGTATTTGCGAGCTGTCCAAGACGTTCGCGCACGTTGATCCGGTCGTTGCCCCGGTTCCGGTTGTTCCGACTTGCCACTATATGATGGGCGGTGTTCCGACCAACATTCATGGCCAGGCGATCACCCAGAACGCAGACGGTGTGGACGAGATCATCCATGGTCTGTTCGCCGTGGGCGAAGTGGCTTGCGTATCGGTTCACGGCGCCAACCGCCTGGGCGGCAACTCGCTGCTCGACCTGGTGGTATTCGGTCGTGCTGCTGGCCTGCACCTGGAAAAGGCGCTGACCGACGGCATCGAATACGATGACGCTACCGACGCCAACATCGAAGCGGCCCTGGCACGTCTGACCGCTCTGAACGAGCGTACTGATGGCGAGGACGTGGCTACCCTGCGTCGCGAGCTGCAAAGCTGCATGCAGAACTACTTCGGTGTATTCCGTACTGGCGAATACATGCAGAAGGGTATTGCCCAGCTGGCTGACCTGCGCAAGCGTATCGCCAACGTCAAGATCAACGATAAGAGCCAGGCGTTCAACACCGCTCGTATCGAAGCCCTTGAGCTGCAAAACCTGCTGGAAGTGGCCGAAGCGACTGCGATTGCCGCTGAGGTTCGTAAGGAATCCCGTGGTGCTCACGCTCGTGAAGACTATGAAGATCGCGACGACGAGAACTGGCTGTGCCACACCCTGTACTTCCCGGGTGAAAAGCGCGTTGCCAAGCGTGCCGTGAACTTCTCGCCGAAGACGGTTCCGACGTTTGAACCGAAGATTCGGACTTACTAAGGGTGGCTGCCATGTTGAAAGTCAGTGTTTATCGCTACAACCCTGATCAGGACGCTGCGCCGTTCATGCAGGAGTTCCAGGTCGATACCGGTGGTAAAGACCTGATGGTGCTGGATGTATTGGCCCTGATCAAAGAGCAGGACGAAGGTTTCTCCTATCGTCGCTCTTGCCGTGAAGGTGTGTGCGGGTCCGACGGCATGAACATCAACGGCAAGAACGGCCTGGCGTGCATCACGCCGCTGTCCGCCGTTGTTAAAGGCAACAAGCTGATCGTTCGTCCACTGCCAGGTTTGCCGGTTATCCGTGACCTGGTCGTCGATATGAGCATCTTCTACAAGCAATACGAGAAAGTTAAGCCATTCCTGCAGAACGACACGCCGGCTCCGGCCATCGAACGTCTGCAGTCCCCGGAAGAGCGTGAAAAGCTCGATGGCCTGTACGAGTGCATCCTGTGCGCTTGCTGCTCGACGTCGTGCCCATCCTTCTGGTGGAACCCGGACAAGTTCCTGGGCCCAGCCGCTCTGCTGCAAGCGTACCGCTTCCTGGCAGACAGCCGTGACACCAAGACTGCCGAGCGTCTGGCTTCACTGGATGACCCGTTCAGCGTATTCCGCTGCCGCGGGATCATGAACTGCGTCAACGTATGTCCCAAAGGCTTGAACCCGACTAAAGCCATTGGTCACATCCGTAACATGTTGCTGCAAAGCGGCGTGTAACTGACGTTGTAGCAAAGCAGGACCGTTGTGCCCGTAAATGCTGCGGCGCAGGCTTCAACCGGCGCCGTAGTTTTAACTTGAGCAGCGACTTACAAAGCCGCGGCTCTTATTTTGAAGAAATGAGACAAGCAGGGGCATTCGGGTTGGTACCCGAACTATCAGCGTGATCCTAAGTGGCTTGTTTTGGTCGCTGCACTTGGCCTTTTGCAAGCAAACTCGGTGTTTTCGCCGGTGGTGTCCCCAAATCGAGGGTGACCAAGCATGCAAGAAAGCGTGATGCAGCGCATGTGGAACAGCGGCTATCTTTCAGGTGGTAACGCTGCCTATGTGGAAGAGCTTTATGAGCTCTACCTGCACGACCCTAACGCTGTGCCAGAAGAATGGCGCACCAAATTTCAGACGTTGTCTTCAGACGGCAACGCTGCCACCGATGTATCGCACGCAACAATTCGCGATCAGTTCGTGCTGCTGGCAAAGAACCAGCGCCGCGCCCAGCCGGTTTCCGCCGCAAGCGTGAGCAGTGAGCACGAGAAGAAGCAAGTTGAAGTACTGCGACTGATCCAGGCCTACCGTATGCGTGGCCACCAGGCGGCCCAGCTCGACCCGCTGGGGCTCTGGAAGCGTCCTGCACCTGCAGACCTGTCGATCAATCATTACGGCTTGACCAATGCCGATCTTGATACGACCTTCCGTGCCGGCGACCTGTTCATCGGCAAAGAGGAAGCGAGCCTACGCGAAATTCACGAAGCGTTGCAGCAGACATATTGCCGCACCATCGGCGCTGAGTTTACGCACATCACCGATTCCGAACAGCGCCACTGGTTCCAGCACCGCCTCGAAGGCGTGCGTGGCCGTCCGGTGTTGTCCGCCGATGTGCGCAGCCACCTGCTTGAGCGTGTGACCGCAGCCGAAGGTCTCGAAAAATACCTGGGCACCAAATACCCGGGCACCAAGCGTTTCGGCCTGGAAGGCGGCGAGAGCCTGATTCCGATGCTCGATGAGCTGATCCAGCGTTCCGGTTCCTACGGCACCAAGGAAATCGTGATCGGCATGGCCCACCGTGGCCGCTTGAACGTGCTGGTCAACACCTTTGGCAAGAACCCGCGCGAGCTGTTCGACGAGTTCGAAGGCAAGAAGAAGGTCGAGCTGGGTTCCGGTGACGTTAAATACCACCAGGGCTTCTCGTCCAACGTGATGACCACCGGCGGTGAAGTTCACCTGGCCATGGCCTTCAACCCATCCCACCTGGAAATCGTTTCTCCAGTGGTCGAGGGTTCGGTCCGTGCTCGCCAGGATCGTCGTAACGATTCCACCGGTGAAAAGGTCCTGCCGATTTCCATCCACGGTGACGCGGCATTCGCCGGTCAAGGCGTGGTTCTGGAAACCTTCCAGATGTCGCAGACTCGCGGCTTCAAGACCGGCGGCACCGTTCACATCGTCATCAACAACCAGGTGGGCTTCACCATCAGCAACCCGTTGGACGCGCGTTCCACCGAGTACGCCACCGACGTTGCCAAGATGATCCAGGCGCCGATCCTCCATGTGAATGGTGATGATCCGGAAGCCGTGCTGTTCGTGACCCAACTGGCTGTCGACTACCGCATGCAGTTCAAGCGTGACGTGGTGATCGACCTGGTTTGCTACCGCCGTCGCGGTCACAACGAAGCCGATGAACCAAGCGGCACCCAGCCGTTGATGTACCAGCAGATCACCAAGCAGCGCACCACCCGTGAGCTGTATGCCGAAAGCCTGATCAAGGCCGGTATCGTTGATGATGCGCGTGTTCAGGCGAAGATCGATGAATACCGCAACGCGCTGGACAATGGTCTGCATGTAGTAAAAAGCCTGGTCAAAGAGCCGAACAAAGAGCTGTTCGTTGATTGGCGTCCGTACCTGGGTCACACCTGGACGGCGCGTCACGACACCTCGTTCGATCTGAAGACCCTGCAGGAACTGTCCGCCAAGCTGCTGGAAATCCCGGATGGCTTCGTGGTTCAGCGCCAGGTTGCGAAGATCTACGAAGACCGTCAGAAGATGCAAGCCGGCGGCCTGCCGATCAACTGGGGTTATGCCGAAACCATGGCGTACGCGACCCTGGCGTTCGAAGGTCACCCGATCCGCATGACCGGCCAGGACATCGGCCGTGGTACGTTCTCGCACCGTCACGCGGTATTGCACAACCAGAAAGACGCGGGCACCTACATCCCGTTGCAGAACCTGTACGAAGGCCAGCCACGTTTCGACCTGTACGATTCGTTCCTGTCCGAAGAAGCTGTACTGGCGTTCGAATACGGTTACTCGACCACTACGCCTAACGCGCTGGTGATCTGGGAAGCCCAGTTCGGCGACTTCGCCAACGGCGCACAAGTGGTGATCGACCAGTTCATCACCAGCGGTGAGCACAAGTGGGGCCGTCTGTGCGGTCTGACCATGCTGCTGCCACACGGTTATGAAGGTCAGGGCCCGGAGCACTCCTCGGCCCGTCTGGAGCGTTACCTGCAGCTGTGCGCCGAGCACAACATCCAGGTGTGCGTGCCGACCACCCCGGCGCAGATCTACCACTTGCTGCGTCGCCAGGTGATCCGCCCGTTGCGCAAGCCGCTGGTAGTGCTGACCCCGAAATCGCTGCTGCGTCACAAATTGGCCATCTCGACCCTGGAAGATCTGGCGGATGGTTCGTTCCAGACCGTGATTCCAGAAATCGATACGCTGGACGCCGCCAAGGTCACTCGCCTGATCCTGTGCAGCGGCAAGGTCTACTACGATCTGCTGGAAAAACGCCGTGCCGAAGGCCGCGAAGACATCGCCATCGTGCGTATCGAGCAGCTTTACCCGTTCCCGGAAGATGACCTGATGGAGATCATCGCGCCTTACACCAACCTCACGAATGTCGTGTGGTGTCAGGAAGAACCGATGAACCAGGGCGCGTGGTACAGCAGCCAGCATCACCTGCGTCGCAGCATCGGTAACCACAACAAGGCCCTGGGCCTGGAGTATGCCGGTCGTGATGCTTCTGCTGCACCTGCTTGTGGTTATGCGTCGATGCACGCCGAGCAGCAGGAAAAACTGCTGCAAGATGCTTTCACTGTTTAACGCCTTCGCGCTGACTGAAACCGAATTTTAAGGACCCACAGATAATGGCTATCGAAATCAAAGCCCCGTCATTCCCGGAATCGGTTGCCGATGGCACCGTTGCCACCTGGCACAAGAAACCGGGCGAGGCCGTCAAGCGTGACGACCTGATCGTCGACATCGAGACTGACAAAGTCGTACTGGAAGTGTTGGCCGAAGCCGACGGCGTCCTGGGCGCAATCGTTGCCAACGAGGGCGACACCGTCCTGTCCAACCAGGTCCTGGGCTCGATCGAAGAGGGCAGTGCCGCCGCCGCTCCAGCCGCCGCTGCACCGGCTGTCGCTGCTTCGGCTCCAGCTGCCGCACCGGCTGCTGGTGGTGAAGACCCAATCGCTGCCCCGGCTGCGCGCCAGCTGGCGGAAGAAAACGGCATCAACCTGGCTTCCATCAAAGGCACTGGCAAAGACGGCCGTGTGACCAAGGAAGACGTGGTTGCTGCGGTTGAAGCCAAGAAAAACGCTCCGGCTGCCGCGCCTGCCAAGGCTGCTGCCCCAGCTGCCGCTGCGCCTGTGTTCGCTGCCGGCGACCGCACCGAGAAGCGCGTACCGATGACCCGCGTGCGTGCCACCGTGGCCAAGCGCCTGGTTGAAGCCCAGTCGAACATGGCGATGCTGACCACGTTCAACGAAGTCGACATGACCGAAGTCATGGCCCTGCGTTCGAAGTACAAGGATCTGTTCGAGAAGTCCCACAACGGCGTGCGCCTGGGCTTCATGTCGTTCTTTGTGAAAGCGGCCACCGAAGCGCTGAAGCGCTTCCCGGCAGTCAACGCTTCCATCGACGGCAGCGACATCGTCTACCACGGCTATGCAGACATCGGCGTTGCCGTGTCCAGCGACCGTGGCCTGGTGGTTCCGGTTCTGCGTAACGCCGAGCTGATGAGCCTGGCTGAAATCGAAGGCGGCATCGCCGGCTTCGGCAAGAAGGCCCGTGACGGCAAGCTGACCATCGACGAGATGACCGGTGGTACCTTCACCATCACCAACGGTGGTACCTTCGGTTCGATGATGTCGACACCGATCGTCAACCCGCCACAAGCCGCAATCCTGGGCATGCACAACATCATCCAGCGTCCGATGGCCATCAACGGCCAAGTCGTGATCCGCCCAATGATGTACCTGGCGCTGTCGTACGATCACCGCCTGATCGATGGTAAAGAAGCCGTGACTTTCCTGGTGACCATCAAGAACCTGCTGGAAGACCCGGCTCGTCTGCTGCTGGATATCTGATAGAAGCAGCTGCAGGCCTCGAGTGACAGGCTGCCGGAGAAGGCAGCCGGGCTTGGGGCTTGCGGCTTGAAAGCTTGCTGCTAAATAGAGGAACTATTTTCATGTCGCAGAAATTTGACGTTGTAGTGATTGGTGCAGGCCCTGGCGGCTATGTTGCCGCCATCAAGGCCGCACAATTGGGCCTCTCGACTGCTTGCATCGAAAAATACACCGACAAGGAAGGCAAACTGGCATTGGGCGGTACCTGCCTGAACGTTGGTTGCATTCCTTCCAAGGCGCTGCTGGACAGCTCCTGGAAATTCCACGAAGCGCAAAGCGGTTTTGCCATCCACGGCATCAACCACGCTGGCGTGACCATGGACGTACCCGCGATGGTCGGCCGTAAAGCCAACATCGTCAAAGGCCTGACCTCTGGCGTTGCGACCCTGTTCAAGGCCAACGGCGTCACTTCCCTGCAAGGCCACGGCAAACTGCTGGCCGGCAAGAAAGTTGAAATCACCAAGCCAGATGGTTCGGTAGAAATCATCGAAGCCGAGAACGTGATCCTGGCGCCAGGTTCGCGTCCAATCGACATTCCACCGGCACCTGTTGACCAGAAAGTCATCGTTGATTCGACTGGCGCCCTGGAATTCCAAGCCGTGCCTAAGCGCCTGGGTGTGATCGGCGCTGGCGTGATCGGCCTGGAGCTGGGTTCCGTCTGGTCCCGCCTGGGTTCCCAGGTCACCGTGCTCGAAGCCCTGGACACGTTCCTGCTGGCCGCCGACACCGCGGTGTCCAAGGAAGCGCTGAAAACCCTGACCAAGCAAGGTCTGGACATCAAGCTGGGCGCTCGCGTGACCGGCTCGAAGGTTAACGGCGAAGAAGTCGTTGTGACCTACACCGACAAGGATGGCGAACAGACCATCACGTTCGACAAGCTGATCGTCGCCGTGGGTCGCCGTCCAGTGACCACCGACCTGCTGGCTTCCGACAGCGGCGTGAACATCGACGAGCGTGGCTTCATCCACGTTGACGATCACTGCGCTACCACCGTTCCTGGCGTCTACGCCATTGGCGACGTGGTTCGCGGCATGATGCTTGCGCACAAGGCTTCCGAAGAAGGCATCATGGTTGTCGAGCGCATCAAGGGCCATAAAACCCAGATGAACTACGACCTGATCCCATCGGTTATCTACACCCACCCGGAAATTGCATGGGTCGGCAAGAACGAACAGCAGTTGAAAGCTGAAGGCGTTGAAGTTAACGTCGGCACCTTCCCGTTTGCCGCTTCTGGCCGTGCCATGGCAGCCAACGACACCGGTGGTTTTGTCAAAGTCATCGCTGATGCCAAGACTGACCGCGTATTGGGCGTCCACGTGATTGGCCCAGGCGCAGCAGAGCTGGTTCAGCAGGGCGCAATCGGTATGGAATTCGGCACCAGTGCCGAGGACATCGGCATGATGGTCTTCTCCCATCCGACCCTGTCCGAAGCGTTGCACGAAGCCGCGCTGGCAGTGAATGGCCATGCCATCCACATCGCCAACAAGAAGAAGCGCTGAACGAGATAATAAGAAACCACGGCGGTTGCCCGTCGTGAGCCTTGCGCGCAAGACTCACCGCGGAATATCCGCTGGACGCAGTCTTGCGCAGCTTGACCGGGCTCAAGTCCGGCAAGTTGCGTAAGCAGCAGTCACAGGTGGCGCGGCACTCATAATGAGCGCAGCGCCGAATGCGCAGTACCTAACGAAGACGGTAAAAAGCATGAATCTTCACGAGTATCAGGGTAAGCAGCTGTTCGCTGAATACGGCCTGCCAGTTTCCAAGGGCTACGCAGTAGACACCCCGGAAGCAGCAGCAGAAGCTTGCGACAAAATCGGCGGCACTGAATGGGTTGTCAAAGCCCAGGTCCACGCTGGTGGTCGCGGTAAAGCGGGCGGCGTTAAGCTGGTTCGCAGCAAAGAAGACGCCAAGGCCTTCGCACAGCAGTGGCTGGGCAAGCGTCTGGTGACTTACCAGACTGATGCCAATGGCCAGCCAGTCACCAAGATCCTGGTTGAATCGTGCACTGATATCGCTAAAGAGCTGTACCTGGGCGCTGTCGTTGACCGTTCGAGCCGTCGCATCGTGTTCATGGCTTCCACCGAAGGTGGCGTGGACATCGAGAAGATCGCTCACGAAACCCCAGAAAAAATTCTGAAAGCCACGATCGATCCACTGGTTGGCGCTCAGCCATTCCAGGGTCGCGAGCTGGCTTTCCAGCTGGGCCTGGAAGGCAAGCAAGTTGCCCAGTTCGCCAAGATCTTCGTAGGTCTGGCCAAACTGTTCCAGGATCACGATCTGGCCCTGCTGGAAGTGAATCCGCTGGTGATCAAGGCTGACGGCGATCTGCACTGCCTCGACGCCAAGATCAACATCGACGCCAACGCCATGTACCGTCAGCCTAAGCTGAAGACTTTCCACGATCCGTCGCAGGACGATCCGCGCGAAGCGCACGCTGCCAAGTTCGAACTGAACTACGTAGCCCTGGAAGGTAACATCGGTTGCATGGTCAACGGTGCCGGCCTGGCCATGGGTACCATGGACATCGTCAACCTGCATGGCGGCAAACCAGCCAACTTCCTCGACGTAGGCGGTGGTGCTACCAAAGAACGCGTAACCGAAGCCTTCAAGATCATCCTGTCCGACTCCAACGTCGCTGCAGTACTGGTCAACATCTTCGGCGGCATCGTTCGTTGCGACATGATTGCCGAAGGCATCATCGGTGCAGTGAAAGAAGTCGGCGTTAAAATCCCGGTTGTTGTTCGCCTTGAAGGCAACAACGCTGAACTGGGCGCTAAAGTACTGGCAGAAAGCGGTTTGAACATCATCGCGGCTACCAGCCTGACCGACGCTGCTCAACAAGTTGTCAAAGCTGCGGAGGGCAAATAATGAGCGTCCTGATCAATAAAGACACCAAAGTTATCTGCCAGGGTATTACCGGTTCGCAAGGTAGTTTCCACACCCAGCAAGCCATCGAATACGGCACCAAGATGGTTGGCGGCGTAACGCCGGGCAAAGGCGGCACCGAGCACCTGGGCCTGCCCGTGTTCAACACCGTGAAAGACGCTGTAGCTGCCACTGGCGCCACCGCCAGCGTGATCTACGTTCCAGCTCCTTTCTGCAAGGACTCGATCCTGGAAGCGGCATTCGGCGGCATCAAGCTGATCGTGTGCATCACCGAAGGCATTCCTACCCTGGACATGCTGGACGCTAAAGTTAAGTGCGACGAGCTGGGCGTAGTCCTGATCGGCCCTAACTGCCCAGGCGTGATCACTCCAGGCGAATGCAAGATCGGCATCATGCCAGGTCACATTCACTTGCCAGGTAAAGTCGGTATCGTTTCCCGTTCCGGCACCCTGACCTACGAAGCTGTGAAGCAGACCACTGACGCCGGTTTCGGTCAGTCGACTTGCGTCGGCATCGGCGGTGACCCGATTCCAGGTTCGAACTTCATCGACATCCTGAAATTGTTCCAGGAAGACCCGAAGACCGAAGCGATCGTGATGATCGGTGAGATCGGCGGTTCGGCTGAAGAAGAAGCGGCTGCCTACATCAAGGCACACGTGACCAAGCCGGTTGTTTCCTACATCGCTGGTGTGACTGCCCCTGCTGGCAAGCGCATGGGCCATGCTGGCGCAATCATCTCTGGCGGCAAAGGCACTGCAGACGAGAAATTCGCTGCACTGCAAGACGCAGGCGTTAAAACCGTGCGTTCGCTGGCAGACATCGGCAAGGCCCTGGCCGAGCTGACCGGTTGGGCTGTCAAGTAAGCCTCGCGCTTAACTGACGCTTTACCAGGCAAAGGCCACCTTCGGGTGGCCTTTGTGCGTTCTGAGTTTGTTCATTTGCCTGTATTGCCAAATTAGGTATGAAAACGCGACATGAAAGTGTCGCTTATCGGACAGTCCGCCCCGCAACAGTGCGTTCGTCAGGCTAATTCTGTACCCTAGCCGCCTCTTTATGCGCCGACATCCCAAAAGGAAGCCGCGCGCTAGACCCGTCGGTCCCCATAAGGGCCGGCCGTATTTCCCTCATCCATAGGGAATCCCTCTCTAAATTCCGATTCAGTAGTGTGGTATTTCCTCAAATGAAAGTGTTGAAAAGCCAGGATATCCTGGCGTTGGGCTTCATGACTTTTGCCCTGTTCGTGGGCGCTGGCAACATCATTTTCCCGCCTATCGTTGGTTTGCAGTCCGGGCCTCATGTCTGGATGGCGGCGTTGGGCTTCCTGATCACTGCGGTCGGCTTGCCGGTGGTCACCGTGATTGCCCTGGCCAAGGTCGGTGGCGGCATGGACGCATTGAGCAGCCCGATCGGCAAGATCGCCGGCGGCCTGCTCGCGGCGGCGGCGTACCTGGCGGTAGGGCCGCTGTTCGCCACCCCGCGTACCGCGACCGTGTCTTTTGAAGTGGGCCTGGCGCCGCTGACCGGCGAGAGCCCGCTGGCGTTGTTCCTCTACAGCTCGGTGTATTTCCTGGTGGTGTTCTTTGTCTCCCTGTACCCAGGCCGGCTCCTGGACACCGTGGGTCGCTTCCTGGCGCCGCTGAAGATCATCGCGCTGGCCATCCTCGGCATTGCCGCGTTTGCCCTGCCGGCCGGTGAGGTGGGTGTCGCCACCCCGGAATACGTTGCTGCACCGTTCTCTCAAGGCTTTATCAATGGTTACCTGACCATGGATACCCTGGGGGCGCTGGTGTTTGGCATTGTGATCGTCAATGCGATCCGTTCCCGTGGTGTTGAATCGCCCAAGTTGATCACCCGCTACGCGATCATTGCCGGGTTGATTGCTGGCGTAGGTTTGGCGCTGGTGTACATCAGTTTGTTCCGCCTCGGGGCGGGCAGCCATGAAGTCGCTGCTGGCGCAGCCAATGGCGCGGCTGTATTGCACGCCTATGTGCAACACACCTTCGGCTCCCTGGGCAGTGGTTTCCTGGCGGTGTTGATTTCGCTCGCGTGCCTGGTCACCGCCGTCGGCCTGACGTGCGCTTGCGCCGAGTACTTCAGCAAAATCCTGCCCCTGTCCTACAAGACCCTGGTAGTGATCCTGGCGCTGTTCTCGCTGTTCGTGTCGAACCTGGGGTTGACCAAGCTGATTGCGTTCTCGATCCCGGTACTCACCGCGATCTACCCGCCGTGCATCGTGCTGGTGGCCTTGAGCTTCTGCAAAGACTTCTGGCAGGAGCAGGGCCGTATCGTCGGACCGGTGATGCTGGTGTCGTTTATCTTTGGCTGCATCGACGCGCTCAAGGGCGCCGGCCTGGCGGGCTGGATGCCTTCGCAGCTGGCGAACCTGCCGCTGAGCGAGCAAGGCCTGGCCTGGCTGGTGCCGTCGGTGATGACGCTGGGTGTGGCGGTCGTTATTGATCGCATGCTGGGTAAGCGCAGCGAAGCCATCGCGTAACACGCGGGTTTCATGCGGTATAGAAATGCCCCGTATCAATCGATACGGGGCATTTTTTATGCTTTATGAAACTACACCTTCTAAAGTTGGAACTGGATCAGTGTGGGAGGGGGCAAGCCCATCCCACCTTTGAACCGCATTCCGCCATCATTCACCCTGTAATAGGACCCGCATGTCGTTCGTCGAAGCCAATCAGATCCACCTGCTTGCTGCCCTCTGGTTCATCCTGTGTTGGGGCGGCTACACCCGTTATGCCACCTGGAAAGCCCGAGACACCGCGTGCCTGGCCAGCGTGCTGCATTTGTATCGCGAGGACTGGATGCGCCGCATGCTGCTGCGTGACAACCGGATCGCCGACGCCAGCGTGATCGGCAATCTGGAGCGTAATGCCTCATTTTTCGCCTCCAGCACCTTGATCATCCTCGCCGGCATTCTCACGGTGCTCGGTGCTTCCGAGCGGGCGGTGTCATTGCTGGCGGACATCCCCATGGTGCAGCAGGCCTCCCAGGGCATGTCGGAGATCAAGCTGCTCTGCCTGGCGCTGGTCTTCGTCTATGCCTTCTTCACCTTCAGTTGGTGCATGCGTCAGTACAACTTTGCAGCGGTGCTGGTAGGTTCGGCACCGATGATCGGCGAGCGGCATGTGTCCGAGCAGGAGCGAAAGGCATTTGCCTTGCGAGCGGCACGGGTTATCTCGATGGCAGCCAATCAGTTCAACTTCGGCCTGCGTTCTTATTACTTCGGCATGACCATGCTGGCGTGGTTTGTCAGCCCGTGGTTATTCATGTTGATGAGCGGCGGGGTGGTGCTGGTGCTGTATCGCCGAGAGTTTCATTCCGACGTACTGCAAGTGATGGTGTATACCCAGACGGATACGCCACCTCCGGAAGCGCTCAAAGAAGTGGCTTAGGCTGGATCAGCGTATTAATACGGAGAGTAAAGAACAGCAGACAAAGTAAAGCCCGCTATTTAAGCGGGCTTTCTTTTTGCAGCGAAGCTAATTCAAGCCGCGGTCTCAAGAACCGGTGGCTGGGGTAGCGGGTGCAGCTTCTTTCGCAGCGGCGGCGTTCGATTCAGCCTGAGCTTTGGCAGCATCGGCGTTTTCTTTCGCAGCGTCGTTCACTTTATCCTGAGCTTTGGCCATATCTTTCTGAGCTTGCTCAGAATGCGCGGCGGCATCTTGGGCTTTGTCTTCGGATTTTTTATCGCAGGCAGCGAGACCGAGGGCAGCGGCCAACATCATGGAAATAGCTAAAGTCTTGCGCATGGGGTGTTTCTCCTTATTGAAGATATCTACTGGCCTTTCGAACGTGGGGGGCCAGCATTAGTTCCTTTTATTGCGTAGATATATAAACCTCGCGCGCCAAGGAACTTTCGCCCGTGGCGCCCACTCCGCGGATCAACACTAATAAGAGTCTGGAACGAATGACCGAAAATCCACTGTTAGCGCGTGCCACACGCTTTATATCGGCGCTGCGCCATTGTCAGGTCCTGGGTATTACCGTTCATCACGCAGATGGAGAGGGTATGACGCTGGTCCTGCCCTACGGGCCGCACATAGTCGGAGACCCCCTGAGCGGGGTGATCCATGGCGGCGCCTTGACCTCGTTGATGGACACTGCCTGCGGCATGGCCACCCTGTGTGTCTTGCCGGAATTCGAGGTGTGTCCGACCCTGGATCTGCGTGTGGACTACATGCATCCGGCCGAACCGCACAAGCCGGTGTACGGCTTCGCCCAGTGCTACCGGGTGACCAGCGATGTGATCTTTACCCGTGGCTTCGCCTATCAGGACGACCCCCAGCAGCCCATTGCCCATGTGGTGGGCACGTTCATGCGCATGGGTAAACGCCTCAAGGGCACGCAGGGATTGGGCAGCACTGTCCAGGGAGAGAAAGCATGACGCACCGGTTCAAAACCCGACTCGAACAAGCCCATCAGCGCGGTAACTACGCGGTGCTGCTCGACCTGATCCCCTACGCCAGGCTGATCGGCATCGAGTGCACCCGCCTGGGCGATGAATTGTTGTTCCGCATGCCGGCCAACCAGGACAACATTGGTAACCCCATATTGCCGGCACTGCACGGTGGCGTGATTGCCGGCTTTATGGAACTGTCGGCGGCGTTGCACCTGCTGGTGTTTACCGGTGCGCCGGGGCTGCCGAAGATTATCGATTTCTCCCTGGATTACCTGCGCGCCGGGCAGTTTCGCGACACCTATGCCAAATGCCAGGTATGGCGCCAGGGCCGTCGCGTGGCCAATGTGGCGATCACCGCCTGGCAAAGCACCCCAGCGGAACCGATTGCCACTGCGCGTGCGCATTTCAAGATTGAGGAAGTGGCCCGCCCTTGAAATCCTGGTCTTAGCCCCCAACTTTGATGACAACCCGCCGCCAACCCTCTAGGGCGCGGCCACTGCCATCCAATTGGAGTTTGATGACCATGAGTGTGGAAACTCAAAAGGAAACCCTGGGCTTCCAGACCGAGGTGAAGCAACTGCTGCACCTCATGATCCATTCGCTGTATTCCAACAAGGAAATCTTCCTTCGCGAATTGATCTCGAACGCCTCTGACGCTGTCGACAAATTACGTTTCGAAGCCCTGTCCAAGCCTGAGTTGCTGGAAGGCGGCGCGGAACTGAAAATCCGTGTGAGCTTCGACAAGGACGCCAAGACCGTCACCCTCGAAGACAACGGTATCGGCATGAGCCGCGAAGAAGCGATTACCCACCTGGGGACCATCGCCAAATCCGGCACCGCTGACTTCATGAAAAACCTCTCGGGCGACCAGAAGAAAGATTCGCACCTGATCGGCCAGTTCGGCGTGGGCTTCTACTCCGCCTTCATCGTCGCCGACAAGGTCGAAGTGTTCAGCCGTCGCGCCGGCCTTGACGCCAGCGAAGGCGTGCATTGGGCTTCGAAAGGCGAGGGCGAGTTTGAAATCGCCACGATCGACAAGGCTGACCGCGGTACCCGCATCGTGCTGCACCTCAAGCCCGGTGAAGACGAGTTCGCCGATGGCTGGCGCCTGCGCAACATTATCAAGAAGTACTCCGACCACATCGCTCTGCCGATCGAATTGCCGAAAGAGCAGGCTGCTGCCGAAGGCGAAGAAGCGCCAGCGGTTGAGTGGGAAACCGTCAACCGCGCCAGCGCGCTGTGGACCCGTCCGCGTACCGAGATCAAGGACGAGGAATACCAGGAGTTCTACAAGCACATCGGTCACGACTACGAAAACCCGCTGAGCTGGAGCCACAACAAGGTTGAAGGCAAGCTGGAATACAGCTCGCTGCTGTACGTGCCGGCCCGTGCGCCGTTCGACCTGTACCAGCGTGAAGCGCCGAAGGGCCTGAAGCTCTACGTGCAGCGGGTGTTCGTGATGGACCAGGCAGAGTCGTTCCTGCCGCTGTACCTGCGCTTTATCAAGGGCGTGGTCGACTCCAATGACCTGTCGTTGAACGTGTCGCGGGAAATCCTGCAGAAAGATCCGATTATCGACTCCATGAAGTCGGCGCTGACCAAGCGCGTGCTCGACATGCTGGAAAAACTGGCGAAGAACGAGCCTGAGCAATACAAGGGCTTCTGGAAAAACTTCGGCCAGGTCATGAAAGAAGGTCCGGCAGAAGACTTCGCTAACAAGGAAAAAATCGCCGGCCTGCTGCGCTTCGCATCCACCCAGGGTGACGACGGCGAGCAAGTGGTGTCCCTGGCCGAGTACCTGGCGCGCGCCAAGGAAGGCCAGGACAAGATCTACTACCTGACCGGCGAAACCTACGCTCAGGTCAAGAACAGCCCGCACCTGGAAGTCTTCCGCAAGAAAGGCATCGAAGTGCTGCTGCTGACCGACCGCATCGATGAGTGGCTGATGAGCTACCTCAACGAATTCGACGGCAAATCTTTCGTCGATGTGGCGCGTGGCGACCTGGACCTGGGTAACCTGGACTCTGAAGAAGAGAAGAAAGAAGCCGAAGAAGTCGCCAAGGCCAAAGAAGGCCTGGTTGAGCGGATCAAGGCGTCCTTGGGGGATGCGGTCAGTGAAGTGCGGGTCTCCCACCGTCTGACCGACTCCCCGGCGATCCTGGCTATTGGTGAGCAGGACCTGGGCATGCAGATGCGCCAGATCCTCGAGGCCAGCGGCCAGAAGGTGCCGGATTCCAAGCCGATCTTCGAATTCAACCCGGCTCACCCGCTGATCGAGAAACTCGACGGCGAGCAGAGCGAAGAGCGGTTTGGCGACCTGTCGCACATCCTCTTCGACCAGGCGGCCCTGGCCGCTGGCGACAGCCTGAAAGACCCGGCCGCCTATGTGCGCCGACTGAACAAGCTGTTGGTTGAACTGTCGGTTTAACACCGTTGTAGAAAAACCCGCTTCGGCGGGTTTTTTCGTTTGGAGGCGCGAGCAAGCTCGTTCCTACAGCCCATTTCCGTTCTAGTGATCTTCAACTGGAGAAAATGATGAGCCAAGTCACCGTGCGTTCCGTGGTCTATCAGATTGATGGCCAGTCTTATGAAAGCCGCCTGGCGTTTGATGCCAGCCACAAAGGTCCGTTGCCAGGCCTGCTGATGGCGCCGAACTGGATGGGTGTGAGTGCGGGTGCCGAGGAGATCGCCAAGCGCGTTGCCGCCAAGGGCTACGTGGTGCTGATCGCCGACCTGTATGGGCAAAAGGTTCGCCCATCGAATGGTGATGAAGCCGGCGCGGCGATGATGCCATTGAAAAACGACCGCCCGTTGCTGAATAAGCGTATGCAGGCAGCCTTGGAGCAGTTGCAGGGCCAGGCCGAAGCCGCCGTGGATACCTCGAAGCTGGCGACCTTCGGTTTCTGCTTTGGTGGTTGCTGCTCGTTGGAACTGGCGCGTACCGGTGCGCCGTTGAAGGCTGCCGTGTCGTTCCACGGCACCCTCGATACGCCGAACCCGGCGGATGCCAAGAACATCAAGGGCTCGGTGCTGGTGTTGCATGGCGCTAGCGACCCGTTGGTGCCCAAGGAGCAGTTGCCGGCCTTCGAAGATGAAATGAACGCGGCCGGTGTGGATTGGCAACTGCTGAGCTACGGCGGCGCGGTGCATTCTTTCACCGATCCGCATGCCAATGTGCCGGGCATGATGATGTACGACGCGAAGACCGCTGCGCGGGCTTTCCAGTCGATGCACAACTTGCTGGATGAAGTGTTCAAGGGCTAAATCTTCAACGTCTGTTCCGGCCTGATCGGGGGCACGCGCCTTCCCACACTTGATTGGATTCACACGGTCAAAATGTGGGAGGGGCGGTGCGACGATTCGACTTGCCCCCGATAGCTATCTCACAGGCAACTCAATTCTTTCTGACTCCCCCGGCACCGTCGGCCAATCCCCTGCGGCCCAGCGCTGCCTGGCCTGCTCAATCCTGGCCGGGTCACTCGCGACAAAATTCCAGTTGATCCTTCGCGGCCCATCCAGCGGCGCGCCGCCAAACACCACCAGGTGGCAATCGCTCTCGACAGACAGCGTCATTTCCTGGCCGGCTGGCAATACCACCAGGCTGTGCACCTCAAGTGGCTCACCGTCCAACTGAGCTTCACCCTCCAGTACGTACACCGCGCGTTCCTCGTGTTCATCCGGGATCAGCAAGGTAGTGGCCGGCTGCATCTGCACCTCGGCATACAACGTGGGCGATAGCACCGGTACCGGCGATGTGAGGCAGAAGCCACTGCCGGCGATCAAGCGGATCTGTACGCCCAGATTGTCACTCACTGGCAGGCTTGCCGCGGGGTGATGGCTGTAATGGCCAGGTCCGCTCTCATGATCCTTGGGCGAGGCCAGCCACACTTGCAGGCCGTGCAGGTTGGATCCCTTGGTCTTGAGCGGCTCCGGCGTGCGTTCGATGTGGGCAATCGCGCTGCCGGCGGTCATCCAGCTGACATCGCCAGCTTGCACCACCTGGTCCGACCCTAGGCTGTCCTTATGCTGCAATGCGCCGTCGAACAGGTAGGTGAGGGTGGACAGCCCGATATGCGGGTGCTGGCGGACATTCATGCCGCTGCCCGGTGCATAGTGGGTGGGCAGCATATGGTCGAAGAACACAAAGGGCCCGACACTGCGGCATTCGCGCGACGGCAGCGGGCGCAGGATGGGTTGGCCTTCGACATCTTCGGCGCGAGGGCGGATCACGGTGAGGGTGGTCATGGTGCGTCCCAGTCTGAGCGGGTTAGATGATGCAGAGCATAACCCGCTCGACGGGAGGTTGCTGCTATTGGCTGAAGGCGCCTTCGGACAATTGAGTCTCAATGGTGACTTCGGCGGTAGTCATCAGCTTGTGTACCGGGCAACGGTCGGCAACACGGTGCAATTCGTTGCGCTGCTCGTCGGTGAGCACGCCCTTGAGGGTCAGCTTGACGTTGAGCTTGTACTTGCCCTTTTGCTCCTCGGTCGCATCGTGGGTGACTTCCACGGTGACGCCCGTCAGCGGGATGTCCTTTTTCTGTGCATAGAGCTTGACGGTCAAGGCCTTGCAGGACGCCAGTGCGGCATCGAAATAATCGTGGGGAGAGGGCGCTGAATCGTCGCCCCCAAGGCTTTTGGGCAGGTCGGTGAACAGCTCATGGTTATTGATATTGACGCTGTGACGAAAGTTATCGTGGTTCAGCGTGTTGACGGTAACAGGCATGGCAAACCTCACTAAGGGGGCAGGATGAAGGTCTTGCAGTTATAGAGCATGCTGGCACTTAGGTGTTCCGTGTTTTTCGTGATGAACCCGGATGTATCACCCAAGGTCTACCCGTATCAGCCCCTATCGAGGTGTTACCGTGCCCTGGACCCGCCTGAGTCTAGCCCTGTTGCTCGCTGCCAGCAGCCTTGCCGTACAGGCTCGCGATTATGCCTACAGCGATGCGCACCTGCATTATGTGGACTTCTTCCAGGAAACGGCGGGCATGGACAAGCTGCTCAAGGCGATGGCGGATAATCGCATTGAGCATGTGATGATTTCCGGCATCCCTGTGGCGAAGAAATGGCACGAAGACGAACCCAAGCGCCCGCGCTACTACGCCGGCGATGACGCGGATGCCTACTGGTACAGCGCCACCGATGTCATCGTCGCGGCAGCGATCAATGCACTGACGCCGGAGCAACGCTCGCGCTTTCATCCGTTTCTTTCCGGCTTCAACCCCAACGACAAGAATTCCGCCGCCCATATCCAACGCATGCTCGACCTCAACCCGGGGCTGTGGCAGGGCATTGGCGAAGTGTTTACCCGGCATGATGACCTGACCGCGCTGACTTCCGGTGATACACCGCGGGCCAATAACGAAGCCATGACGCGCATCTATCACCTGGCCGCCGAAAATGACCTGCCGGTGATGTTGCATTCCAACATCACCTCCAAGCGCGAGCGCAACCCGCTGTACCTCGCTGAAGTCGAACAACCGCTGCGTAATCATCCGCACACTCGGTTTATCTGGGCCCATGCCGGCACCAGCAAGGAAATCCATCGCCATCAGGTGCAGATGGATTTTTTGCTGCCTACGCTGAGCCGCCTGCTGGAGGCATACCCCAATCTGTATATCGATCTGTCCTGGAGCATGCTCACACCGTATTTGCTCGATGAGGCGGGTAAGCCCCGGCCGGAATGGGTTGCGCTGGTAGAGCGCTTCCCGGAGCGCTTTATGCTGGGGTCGGATGTGGTAGGGCGTTTCAACAAGCTGGGTAAGGAAATGCGGGGCTTTGATCCCTTCCTGAATGCGTTGCCTGAAGAGGTTGCGCACAAGGTGGCGCGGGATAACTTTCTGGCCATCCTGCCCAAGCCCCGTCGCGGCGGTTAGATTGAGGCGGGCTTGCTCGCGATGCAGTCGACACCGTCTGAGATTTCATCAGCCAAAAAAAAGCCCCGAACCAGTCGGGGCTTTTTCATGTGATCAACCTGCGGGGCTTACTTGCCCTGCCAGCGTTTCAGCACCAGGGTGGCGTTAGTGCCACCGAAGCCGAAGCTGTTGCTCATCACGGTGTCGACTTTTACGTTTTCCACGGTCTTGGTCAGGATCGGCATATCGGCCACGACCGGGTCGATCTCTTCGATATTGGCCGAACCGGCCATGAAGTTGCCTTCCATCATCAGCAGGCAGTAGATCGCTTCGTGAACGCCGGCGGCACCCAGGGAGTGACCGGACAGGCTCTTGGTCGAGCTGATGGCCGGGGCCTTGTCACCGAATACCGCACGTACGCCTTCCATTTCCTTGGCATCGCCGACCGGAGTCGAGGTGCCGTGGGTGTTCAGGTAGTCGATCGGGGTATCCACGGTTGCCATTGCCATCTGCATGCAGCGGATGGCGCCTTCGCCGCTTGGCGCAACCATGTCGTAACCATCGGAAGTGGCGCCGTAGCCGACGATTTCCGCGTAGATCTTCGCACCACGGGCCAGGGCGTGTTCCAGCTCCTCGACTACGACCATGCCGCCGCCGCCGGCGATGACGAAACCGTCACGCTTGGCGTCGTAGGCGCGGGAGGCTTTTTCCGGGGTGTCGTTGTACTGGGTGGACAGGGCGCCCATGGCGTCGAACAGGAACGACTGGCTCCAATGTTCTTCTTCACCGCCACCGGCGAACACGATGTCCTGCTTGCCCAGTTGGATCTGCTCAACGGCAGTACCGATGCAGTGAGCACTGGTCGCGCATGCGGAGGAGATCGAGTAGTTCACGCCCTTGATCTGGAACGGCGTGGCCAGGCAGGCGGAAACGGTGCTGCCCATGGTCCGCGTAACGCGGTACGGGCCAACGCGCTTCACGCCTTTTTCGCGCAGGATGTCCAGCGCTTCCATCTGGTTCAGGGTGGACGCGCCGCCGGAGCCGGCGATCAGGCCGGTGCGCACGTTCGAGACCTGGTCAGCGCTCAGGCCGGAGTCGGCGATCGCATCTTTCATGGCCAGGTAGGCGTAGGCGGCAGCGTGGCCGACGAAGCGGTAGATCTTGCGATCAATCAATTCTTCGAGGGGCAGGTCGATGGAGCCGGAAACCTGGCTACGCAGACCCATTTCGGCATATTCCGGGTTGAATCGGATGCCAGGGCGACTTGCACGCAGGTTAGCGGTGACGGTCTCTTTGTCATTGCCCAGGCAAGAAACGATGCCCAGACCAGTGATAACGACGCGGCGCATGCGGATAACCCTTAAAAGTTGTCAGTGGAAGTGAATACGCCGACCCGAAGGCCTTCGGCAGTATAGATCTCGCGACCGTCGACGCTCACCGAACCATCGGCGATGGCCAGGTTCAGCTTGCCCCGGAGGACGCGCTTGATCTGAATGTTGTAGGTGACTTTCTTGGCGGTCGGCAGGACCTGGCCAAAGAACTTCACTTCGCCCGAACCCAGGGCGCGACCGCGGCCCGGCAGACCTTGCCAGCCGAGGAAGAAACCGACCAGCTGCCACATGGCGTCAAGGCCCAGGCAGCCCGGCATGACAGGATCGCCTTCGAAATGGCAGGCGAAGAACCACAGGTCCGGGGTGATATCCAGCTCGGCGACCAATTCACCTTTGCCGTACTTGCCACCCTCTTCGCTGATATGGGTGATGCGATCCACCATCAGCATGTTCGGGGCGGGCAGTTGCGCGTTACCTGGGCCGAACAGCTCACCGCGACTGCAGCGCAGCAGGTCTTCCCGAGTAAAGGCGTTTTGTTTGGTCATGCGAGCTCCTCAATAATCCCATGCGGCAGGGTAGGGCAAATCTTCCCGAACCGACTGAAGCGTTCATGCCTCATCTCGGCAGCCTACACATAGACTATTGCGTTGTAGTGAAAGTCACAGCGTCAAGGCACTGAATGTACACTTGTTCACTGAAATTTTAAACCGGACCCGTTTATAGGCCCGTTCGGGTGCCTAAGACTGCCGCACTTTCGTGTTTCACGCCAGTCGGACTTGGCTGATGGCGCTGCGCTATTGCACCCAGCGCTGCAGGATTTGCTGCAAATCCGTGCGTTTGAACGGCTTGGCCAGGTAATCGTTCATTCCGGCAGCGAGGCAGGCTTCACGGTCGCCCTGCAAGGCATTGGCGGTGAGGGCGATTATCGGCAGGTCGGCGCAGCCCGGCAGTTGGCGAATCTGCCGGGTGGCCTCGTAGCCGTCGATCAGCGGCAGTCGGCAATCCATCAGGATCGCGGTGAATATGAGGCTCTCGGCGCTGCGGATCGCTTCGGCGCCGTCGGTGGCCAGGCTCACCTCGAATCCGAGGCTGCGCAGCATGGCTTCGACCACCGTGCGGTTGACCGGGTTGTCCTCCACCAGCAGCACGTGCCGGCCTTCGCCGGCGCCGGCTTTGCCTTCGGCATCCTGGGCAATGGCCGGCAGGCTGTGCTGGTCGATGGCCAGGGGGATTTCCAGGGTAAACACCGAGCCACGGCCTTCTTCGCTCTGGGCCCGCAGGGTGCCCCCCATGCGTTCGGCCAGGGTCCGGGCGATTGGCAGGCCCAGGCCGGTGCCGCCGTAACGTCTTGAAATGGAACTGTCAGCCTGCTGGAACGCGTCGAACATCAACTCCAGGCGCTCGGCAGAAATGCCGATGCCGCTGTCGCGCACGGTGCAGGTAAACCATAGCAGTTCATGGTCGAGGGTTTGCCATTGGGGTTCGACGCTGACCGTGCCGTGCTCGGTGAACTTCAGGGCATTGCCGATCAGGTTCACCAGGATCTGGCGGATACGCGTGGGGTCGCCCAGCACCCGCAACGCCCCCATGCCTGGCGGAATCGGCAGGGTCAGGGCCAGCCCGCGCTGTTGGGCGCTGTGCTGGAAGGCCTGGGCACAGCTATTGATCAGGTCCGCCAGGTTGAATGGAATATGTTCCAGCTCCAGGGCGGCGCGTTCGATGCGCGAGAAGTCGAGGATGTCATTGATGACCTTGAGCAAATGCTCGGTGGACTCGGACGCCAGCGCCGCGTATTCGGTCTGCTCCTCGGTCATTTCGGTGGTTTCCAGCAGTTGCAGCATGCCCAGCACCCCGTTCATGGGCGTGCGCAGCTCATGGCTCATCATTGCCAGGAATTCCGACTTGGCGTTGTTTGCCCGTTCAGCTTCCTCCCGGGTCTGGATCAACTGGGCCATGGCCTGCTGCTGTTCGCGACTGGCCTGGTTGAGGCCTGCGGCCAGGTTGTTGATATGCCGCGACAGGTCGCCCAGCTCCGAATCATCCACAATCGGCAGCGGCGTCTTGTAGTCGCCTTGTTGGATGGCTTTTACCGCGTTGCCCATCGCGCTGATCGGTTGCGACAGGCTCGCCGCCAGGCGCCTGGCGAGCAGGAAGGTAAACAGCAGGGCGAAGAGGGCCAGGATGCCGGCCTTGAACAGGATCTCCTGCTGGCGCTGGCTGAAGGCGTCGTTGGACATGCCGACGATCACCCGACCCAGGTAGTCGGCGCGGGGAGCCTTGGGTTCGTTGAGGTTGTCCTGGAAAAAGTCATTGCCCAGCTGGATATGTTGCAGGCGAATCGGTGCCTGGAACACTTTTACCGACAGCGAGCGGTCGTGTTTTTCCGAGGGTTGTTCGACGTACACCAGGATGTTCTCAGCGCTGTCCTGGATCTCCAGGAAGCGCACATGGGGGGTGGCCAGCGTCGCGCGCAGCAGGCTGTCGAGCACGTCGTTGTTGCCGGAGATCACCCCGTATTCGGTGGCGGGGGCCAGTTGGTTGGCGATCAATTGGCCGGTGTGGTCCAGTTCCTGGCGCAGGTCCTGGATACGCACGAAGGTGAAAAAACTGATCAGCAGCAATGTCAGCAACAGCGCCGGGCCCAGGGTGATGAGCTGTGTGCGGGTGTTGATGTCCCAACGACGACGCAGAGTCATGGGCGTTTTTCTCCTTCGGCCAGGCGGGCGGCGACGTTGGCTTCGTCGACCTGTTCGATGCCCAGTGAGCGTGCGACTTGCGGGTTGCCCACCACTTTGAAGTGTTCCGGGTACAGCGCGCGTGGCCAATTGGCCGGCGAATGGTCAAGCAGGCGGTCGAGCACGGCGAGCCAGTCGGCCTGGTCACTGTAGGTGCTGGCCAGGCTGCCAGCCTTGACGAACCCGGCGTTGGGGCCCACCAGCGGCAATTGCCGGGCGTAGCTGCTCAGCAGCAGGTTCTTCGCGGTTTTCGGGTTATACAGCTGCGGGTCGTCGAGGCCGAGCAGCACGTCACTGTTCTTGAACAGGTTCAACAACGGCCGGCTGTCATTAATGTTGTCCCACCGCTGCGGCACGATCTCCAGGCCCAGGGGCGCTGCGTACTGGGTCAGCTCAGGGAGCAGGAATTCGCTGTCGGTGCCGTAGAGCACGCCGATGCGCCGCGCCTGAGGCAGGATGCCGGTGATCAGGCGTAACTGACGATCCAGGGGCGGGTCGCTCCAGAGCAGGCTGATCCTGGCGGGCAGGTTGCTGCCCAGGCGTTGCCGGGCTTGCAGGCGGCTGATACGCAAGACCAGGGTCGGCGGGCCCTGGGTGTCCTGCAGGCGCCAGTCGAGGCCGGGCAGGTCCAGCAGGATCAGGCGGGTGCCGGCGGGCAAACGGTTTGGCGCCGGCAGGTCCTTGAGGGGAGTAAAGGTCACGTGGTCTTCGGGACGCTGGCGGGCCAGTGCCTGGGCGAAGGCCTGGACGCCCGTGCCGTCTTCGGCGGCGGTCAGCAGGATGTCGGCACCCCAGGCCGACCCGGTCAGCAGCAGGCATGCCAGCAGCACACAGCGCTGGCAAAACCTTGAGATAAAAAAGAGGGTCATCCTTGACTGATCGCCCATGTCAGAACTCTAACTCCGCGCTGAAGTAGAGTACGTGGCGATGGTCATAATTGTTATCGGCCCAGGTGGTGGGCTGGTTGTCGAGGCGTGTTTGCAACATGCCGGCCAGCTCCACGTTGGCTTTGCCCAGGGCAAGGCGCTTGGCCACCCGCAGGTCGACCCGTTCGAAGCGATATTGGTTGAGTGCGTCGTCGCCATAGTAGAACAGCGCGCTGGACCAGCCTTGCCCCCATTCGCGCAGCCAGCCCGCCGAGCCGCTGTTGCGCGCAGTCTGCGCCTTGTCCCGCGGGTTGCTGGTGGTGGCGTCGACGTAAGCGTAGGTGAGCCGCAGGCGGTCGGCGTTGCTCATGCGCCAGTCGAACTGTGATTCGGCGCCGGTAAACCGCGAACTGTTGGCGTTGCTGGCAATGTATTGGTTATTGCGCAACGGCGAGCTGATCATGTCGGTGATTTCGTCGTAGAACAGTTTCACGTCCATGTTCAGTCCGAGGTCGGCAAAAAAGCCGTTATAGCCCAGTTCCCGTGATTTCATCAGCTCTTTATCGAGGTTTCCGGGGCCGCGTGTCACTACAAAGTATTGCCCGGAATTCTGCCCGTAGGTCGGGGAGCTGAGGTTGGTGACGCGGTAGCTCCAGTTGACGTTGTTCTCGAACATGTCCGGGGAACGGATGGCTTCGGAGTACACCGCGCGCAGGCCGTGGCGCGGGTTGATCAGGTAGTTGACCGCCACCCGCGGCGTCAGCGAGTTGCCGCTCAGGTGGGTGTCTTCATACATGGCACCGCCTTGCAGCAACCAGTGTTCGCTGGCGCGCCATTCCAGTTGGCCGAACAGGCGCCAGGTGGTGTCGTCCAGGGTGCCATTGAAATAGGTGTCGGAGTCGGCGCGGTCGTAGCGATAGTTCATGCCGCTGACCAGGCGCAGGCTGTCGGAGAGGCTCAGGGTGTCCTGGACCTCCAGGTCGTAGCGGCTTTCGCGGGTGCTCTGGTCGATATTGCCGCATACGCTCTGGTTGGCGCCGTTGCGCCACTGGTTCAGCACTTCGTTGGCCAAGGCTTGCTCGGCGGCGCTACCGGGCGGAGCGGTGCCCTGGCTGTAGGTGTCCATGTGCCGGGCCAACTGTTCGGCGTAGTTGGGGTTCAGTTGCCACAGGCGGGTCAGCTCCGGGCTGAACGACACCTTGGCGTCACAGGCTTTCCAGACCTGCCGGCGGTCCCATTGTTGCGCTGAGCCCTGGATGTACAGGCTGTGCTCGGGGTTGAAATCGAAGTTCCAGCGCAGCGAGCCGGCATAGTCCTTGGCAGTGACGTCGGAGTTGTCACCGCCTTCGGTAATCCCGGCAAATACAGGTGTGTAGGTATAGGGACGCTGGTTGGTCCCTTCCTTGGCGTTCAGTTGCCAGTCGATACTCTGTTGCGCGTTCAACGTCTGGCTGACTGCCAGGCTGAAGCGGTTAAGACGCCGACCGTCACGGCGGTCGGCGCCCACGGCATCGCTGTCGAAGCCATCGTCCTGCTGCCCGGACATGGACAGGCGCAAGTCACCGGTTTCCCAGCCCACGCCCTGGCTGGCATAGAAATCGTTGATCCCCCGTTCGCCACGAACCACTTTCACCCGCGTGCCATGGCTATTGGACGGCGCGCGCGTGAGGATATTGACCACGGCCATCAACGCATTGGCGCCGTAACTGACCGTATTGGGCCCACGGAACACTTCGATACGCTCGATATCCTCCATGGCCACCGGGATATCGCTCCAATCCACGGTTGCCAGGCCCGCGCGGTACACCGAGCGTCCGTCGATCAGCACTTGCATGCGTCGCGCATCGCTGGCGCTGGTGCCGTGGTAGTTCACTGCCGCCTGGTTACCTGTGGTGTAGCCCACCATCATCCCCGGCACCAGCCGCAGCAGCTCGGCGATGTCTCGCGCACCACTGGCCTTGATCAGCTCGCTGTCGATCACGGTCATGCTGCCGGGCACGGCGGCGGCCGATTGCTTGAGGCGCGTGGCGGTGAGGACCTGGGGCAGCGGCTGGCTGTCGAGGAACAGGTCGTCGGCACACACAGCGCCGCTGAACAGCAGCAACCACCACAGGGATGAACGGGGAGGAGGGCCCAAATACACGGCACGGCCTTGATAATTACGGATAGCCGCCCATGTTAACTGAGGCGGGGCCATTTGCCAGTCGCCACCCTTGCAATTACTTCACACAGGCATGGCATTTTCCGACAGGCGTGCGAATTGACACGGGGGCTGGCCGCAAGCGGGTCGGCCCGTATAATGCCGCCATCGCCACTGGTATGGATTAACGGATTGCATATGACTGAACAGCGCCCTATTGCGGTCCTGGGAGGCGGAAGTTTTGGTACCGCCGTGGCTAACCTGCTGGCTGAGAACGGTCACCCGGTGCGTCAGTGGATGCGTGATCCCGAGCAGGCCGAGGCCATTCGCGTGCATCGGGAAAACCCCCGTTACCTCAAAGGCATCAAGATTCATCCGGCGGTCGAGCCGGTTACCGACTTGCAGGCCACGCTGGAGGCGTGCGAGCTGTGCTTCGTCGCGCTGCCTTCCAGCGCCTTGCGTTCGGTGCTGGCGCCGCATGCCGAGCGCCTGGCGGGCAAGCTGCTGGTCAGCCTGACCAAGGGCATCGAAGCGCACACCTTCAAGCTGATGAGCGAAATTCTCGAGGAGATCGCTCCGCAGGCGCGCATTGGCGTGTTGTCCGGGCCGAACCTGGCGCGGGAAGTGGCGGAGCACGCGCTGACCGCCACGGTGATCGCCAGTGAAGACGAAGCGCTCTGCGAGCGTGTCCAGGCGGTACTGCATGGCCGGACCTTCCGGGTCTATGCCAGTGGCGACCGCTTCGGTGTCGAACTGGGCGGTGCGCTGAAAAACGTCTACGCCATCATCGCCGGCATGGCGGTGGCCCTGGGCATGGGGGAAAACACCAAGAGCATGCTGATCACTCGCGCCCTGGCGGAAATGACCCGTTTTGCAGTGAACCAGGGGGCCAATCCGATGACCTTCCTGGGCCTGGCGGGCGTGGGCGACTTGATCGTCACCTGTTCGTCGCCCAAGAGCCGTAACTACCAGGTTGGCTTTGCGCTCGGCCAGGGTTTGAGCCTGGAAGACGCCGTCACACGCCTGGGTGAAGTGGCCGAAGGGGTCAATACCCTCAAGGTGCTGAAGGCCAAGGCCCAGGAAGTCGGGGTGTATATGCCGCTGGTGGCCGGCTTGCATGCGATCCTGTTTGAGGGGCGCACCTTGAACCAGGTCATCGAGTTGCTGATGCGCGCCGAGCCGAAAACCGATGTCGACTTTATTTCCACCAGTGGTTTCAACTGAGGAACGCGTCATGAACGATCCGAAAGCAGCTCCCAAGTACGAATCCATTGCCTTGCGCATCCTGTGGATGCTGGTGTTTGCCCTGGTGTGGCAAGTGGCGCAGTTCCTGCTCGGCGCGCTGGTGGTGGTGCAGTTGGTTTACCGCCTGGTCTACGGCGCACCGAACCTGGGCCTGATGAACTTTGGCGATAGCCTCAGCCAGTTTCTCGCGCAGATCGGCCGCTTTGGCAGCTTCCACACCGAACAAAAGCCATGGCCGTTCGCCGATTGGCCAACCCCGCGCGCGCCGGAAGGTGAAGCCGCCCACAGCGTGCCGCCGGCACCGCACCCGGTGCGCGACGAGGAGCCGAAGCTATGAAGTTGTGGGTGTTGCGTCACGGTGAGGCCGAGGGCCATGCCCGTACCGATGCCGAGCGCGAACTCACCGAGCATGGCCGTGCCGAGGTGTTGCGCAGTGCGGCGCACCTGATCGGCCAGCCTGTGGACGCGATCATTGCCAGCCCGTACGTGCGGGCGCAGCAAACTGCGCAGTTGGTGCGGCAGGCGTTGGGTTTTGAAGCGGACATCCGCACGGTGCCTTGGCTCACGCCGGAGGGCAATCCGCTGGAGGTTCTGAACAAGCTCGACAGCGATGACAATGTGCTGCTGGTCAGCCATCAGCCCCTGGTCGGCAGCTTGATCAGCTTTCTGCAGCATGGTCATCAGCGTCAGCCGCAGCCCATGCACACCGCCAGCCTGGCGGAGCTAGAGGGCGACTTCCCGTTGGCGGGGCTGATGAGCCTGGTCAGTGTGAAGAATCCGTAGGCTTTCTCGCGGCTTTGTGTGTGCTATATAGTCAACCAAGCAAGTGCTTGGTTGGCTATCGCCGGATCACAAAGGAGCGCGTCCCATGCCTGTCGCTTTTCGTTTGCCGTTGCAAGTCTTCTACGAACGTGAAGCGCGGCACCCGCGCCAACCTTTTCTTGTCCAGCCCATCGGGGGTGGTGCGGTACAGACCCTCACCTGGGGCGATGTCGGCCACCAGGCACGCTGCGCTGCGCATTGGCTGCGCGCCAGGGAGCTGCCCCAGGGCTCGCATATCGCTCTGATCTCGAAAAACTGCGCGCACTGGATCATCGCTGACCTCGCGATATGGATGGCGGGGCATGTCTCGGTGCCGCTCTATCCCAACCTCACCGCCGATTCCGTTACCCATGTGCTGCAGCATTCCGAGGCCGTGCTGGTATTCATCGGCAAGCTCGATGACTGGCCGACCATGGCTCCCGGCGTGCCTGCCGGCATGCCCACCATCAGCCTGCCGCTTTGCCCGGCCGGCGCCTTTGATTACCACTGGGCCGACCTGCAAGGCTGTTCACCGATCCAGGATGACCCGCTACCGCCGGCCTCGGCCCTCGCCACCATCATTTATACCTCCGGCACCACCGGCCTGCCCAAAGGCGTGATGCACAGCTTCGGCGCCCTGGGCTTTGCCGCTACGCACGGCACTGAGTTGTTTGGCCTGGGGGAGGGCGACCGGCTGTTGTCCTACCTGCCGCTGTGCCATGTGGCGGAGCGGATGTTTGTGGAAATGGCTTCTATCTATACCGGGCAAACCGTTTATTTCGCTGAAAGCCTCGATACTTTTCTGACGGATCTGCGTCGGGCGCGGCCCACGGCATTGTTTGGCGTACCGCGTATCTGGACCAAATTCCAGATGGGCGTCTATGCCAGGATCCCGGGAAAGCGCCTGGACAGGTTGTTGCGCCTGCCATTTATCGGTAAGCGCGTGGGCCATAAAGTCCTCGCCGGCCTGGGGCTCGACGCGCTGCGCATTGCACTCTCCGGCGCGGCGCCCGTACCTGAGGCCTTGCTGCGCTGGTATCAGCGCCTGGGTCTGGATGTGCTGGAGGTGTATGGCATGACCGAGAACTGTGGCTACTCCCATGTGTGCCGCCCTGGCCAGCAGAAGATCGGCTGGATCGGCCTGCCGTGCCCCGGCGTTGAAGTGCGCATTGACCAGGCCGGTGAAGTGCAGGTGCGTAGTGGCGCGACCATGCTGGGCTACTTCAAGGACGCGCAAAGAACGGCTGAAGTGCTGACCGAGGATGGCTTCCTGCGCACTGGCGACAAGGGGGAGCAGGACGCCGACGGCCGCCTGCGCCTGACCGGACGGCTCAAGGAAATCTTCAAGACCAGCAAAGGCAAATACGTGGCCCCGGCACCGATTGAAAACCGCCTGGCCGAACATGCGCGCATCGAACAGGTATGTGTGGTCGGTGACGGCCTTACCGCGCCCATGGGCCTGTGCGTGCTGTCAACGGTGGGCCAGCCCGATGCGCGCCATGCCTTGCAGGACAGCCTCGAGCGTTGGCTGGAACAGGTCAACGCGGCCTTGGACAAACATGAGCGTTTGCGGCAGTTGGTGGTGGTAAAAGACACCTGGGCGGTAGAAAACGGCTTTCTGACGCCGACCCTGAAGATCAAGCGCAACGTGATTGAATCGACTTACGGTCCACAGTTTCAGGTGTGGAGCGAGCGCACCGAAGTGATTCTGTGGCAGGATTAGGGCCATCATAAAACCAACAAGGACAACGGTATGAGCCTGTGGCGCACCCAACCCAATATCGAGCAACTCAACGCGAGCCAGAAAAACACCATTGGTGAGTTGCTGGATATTCGTTTCGAAAGTTTCGACGACGAGTCCCTGACCGCCAGCATGGTGGTTGACCATCGCACCCACCAGCCCTACGGCTTGCTGCACGGCGGGGCGTCGGTGGTGCTGGCCGAAAGTGTCGGCTCCATGGCCGCCTACCTGTGCATCGATGCCAGCAAGTTCTATTGCGTGGGCCTGGAGGTCAACGCCAACCACCTGCGCGGGGTGCGCAGCGGGCGGGTGACGGCGGTGGCCAAGGCGATTCATATCGGCCGCACCACGCAGGTGTGGGACATCCGCCTGACCAACGATGAAGGCAAGACCAGTTGTGTCTCGCGCCTGACCATGGCCGTGGTGCCCCTGGGCGAGACACCGCCGGCGCGATAGGCGTGGCGTGAGTGTCATCATTCCTGGCGGTTACGGTCATTGCTGTCCGAGCCAGGCGTGGGACAATCAGTGTCTGTTTTTTGTCGATGGAACCGGTATGTCGCAGCCTGTGTTTTTTGCCCACGCCAATGGCTTTCCTTCCGCTACCTACGGCAAGCTGTTTGCCGCCCTGGCGCCGGAATATGCCGTGGCCCATCTGCCGCAGCACGGCCACGACCCCAGGTTCCCAGTGGACGATAACTGGCAGAACCTGGTGGACGAACTGATCCACCATCTGGAGCAACAGCCAGAACCGGTGTGGGGGGTAGGCCATTCCCTGGGCGGTGTACTGCATTTGCATGCGGCCATGCGCTGCCCGCAGCTGTATCGCGGCGTGGTGATGCTCGATTCGCCAGTGCTGACCCGCGCGGACCGTTGGGTGATCCGTGCCGCCAAGCGCTTTGGCTTTATCGATCGCCTCACGCCGGCCGGGCGTACCCTGGGGCGTCGCGAAGAGTTCACAGACCTGGAGGCCGCGCGCAGTTATTTCGCGGGCAAGACCCTGTTTCGCGGCTTCGACCCGGAATGCTTCGACGCCTATCTGCAACACGGCCTGCACCAGGTGGGTGATCGCCTGCGCCTGCGCTTTGACCCCGCTACCGAAATCAGCATCTACCGAGGCGTGCCCCACACCAGCCCAGGTCAGGTGCGCCAGTTGAAAGTGCCCTTGGCAGTGGTGCGAGGTCGCCAGAGCCGGGTGGTGATGCGTCACCATGCCAGCGGCGTCGACCGCTTGCCCATGGGCGAAATGCTCACCATGCCGGGCGGCCACATGTTTCCCCTTGAACGCCCCCAGGACACTGCAACCTTGATCAAGAACCTGTTCACTCGTTGGCAGACCCGCGAGCGCAGTTGCGCATGAGTACGCCGGTCGAAGAGGTTCGCCTGGGCTTGCCGCATATCGAATTGGCGGCGCACCTGTTCGGCCCCGAGGATGGCGTGCCGGTGATCGCCCTGCATGGCTGGCTGGATAATGCCAACAGCTTTGCGCGGTTGGCGCCGAAGCTGCAGGGCTTGCGCATCGTCGCACTGGACATGGCCGGGCACGGGCATTCGGCGCATCGCCCTGTCGGAGCCGGTTATGCCTTGTGGGATTATGTCTTTGACGTGCTGCAAGTCGCCGAGCAACTGGGCTGGAAACGTTTTGCATTACTTGGCCACTCTCTAGGCGCCATCGTCTCGTTGGTACTGGCCGGCGCCTTGCCGGAGCGCGTGACGCACCTGGGGTTGATCGACGGCGTGATCCCGCCGACCGCCAGTGGCGAGAATGCCGCTGAGCGCCTGGGCATGGCGTTGCAGGCGCAACTGAACCTGCGGGACAAGCGCAAACCGGTCTACAGCACCCTGGAGCGTGCGGTCGAGGCGCGCATGAAAGGGGTGGTGGCTGTCAGCCGCGAAGCCGCGGAACTGCTGGCCCAGCGCGGTTTGATGCCGGTGCCGGGCGGTTACACGTGGCGTACCGACAGCCGCCTGACCCTGGCGTCGCCGATGCGTCTGACTGATGAGCAGGCGATGGCGTTCGTGCGCAGAGTGAGTTGCCCTACGCAATTGGTGGTCGCGGCTGACGGCATGCTGGCGAAACATTCCGAATTGCTTTCTCAACTACCCTTTACGGTCACAACGCTGCCGGGAGGCCATCATTTACACCTGAATGATGAGCCGGGCGCGGTCCTTGTTGCAGACTGTTTCAATCGGTTCTTCCACGCGCCTTGACTTGGCGCGGGCAACTGCCGAGGCTGGGCGGATTGAAAGGGAGTCAACCATGTACGATCTCAACACCGATCTTGAAACTGCTGTGACCTCCGATGGCCAGGGCTTGCCGATCCGATGAGCCTGCGTAAAGGATGTATCCGTGCCCTCGGCCTGTGCTGTTTCAGCCCCTTGGTGTTCGCCGCCGATGTGCCGGGAAGCCAGGATTTACCTGCCGTGTCCCGCCAGGTTGATGCGCAAATCGTCGATTACCGCCCCGCTGAAGAAAAGGAACGCATCTACCCCATGGGCGCGATCCGCAAGATCAGCGGCCAACTGCGCTACGAAGGCCAGGCCACTGCCCGCGGGCGAACCACGGCGATCACCTATGAACTGCCCGCCGAACACACCTCCAGCGCCGCTTTCACTGCCACGCGCGAAGCCTTGCAGGCCAAGGGCGCGCAACTGCTGTTCTGGTGCCAGGCCCGCGATTGCGGCGAAAGCAGCCTGTGGGCCAATGAAGTGTTCGGCAATGCCAAGCTGGTCGGCGCCGACGGCCAGCAGGAGTACCTGCTCTTGCGCCTGGCCGCCCCGCAGGAAAACTCCCTCGTGGCGCTGTACGGCATCACCCGGGGCAATCGCCGGGCTTATCTGCATGTCGAGCAAATAGACGCCGGCGCACCGCTCGGCGAGCTGCTGCCAACCTCCGCCACGCTGTTGCGAGAGCTGAAAAGCACCGGCGAACTGGACTTCCCGACCTTGGGCACAGACCCTGACGCCACCTGGTTGACCTTGATATCCCGCGGGTTGAACCTCGACACCACCTTGCGTGTCAGTTTGACCGGCCCTACTGCCGAAGCGTGGCGCCAGGCCCTGGTTGACAGCGGTGTGCGGGCTACGCGGCTGGAGACCGGCACGGATCAAGCCAAGGGTCTGCACCTGCATCTGATACGCTGACCGTAACAGGGCGAACGGACCCGTGCCGTTCGCCTAAGCTCTCCTCCTACAGCCTTTTGCTAGAGATACCCCATGCTCAATAACGATCGCCTGCTGGTGCAAATCCTGCTGCTGGTACTGTTCGGTGCCAGCTTCTGGGTGATGGCGCCGTTCTGGTCGGCGCTGTTCTGGGGCGCGGTGCTGGCGTTTGCCAGTTGGCCGCTGATGCGTCTGCTCACCCGTTGGCTCGGCGGTCGTGAATCCCTGGCCGCCGGCATCCTGACCCTGGGCTGGATGCTGCTGGTGGCGGTGCCATTGGTGTGGCTCGGGTTCAACCTGGCGGACCATGTGCGTGATGCGGTGGCGCTGATCAAGGATATTCAGGTCGACGGTTTGCCCGCGGCGCCGACCTGGCTGGGTTCGATCCCGTTTGTCGGCGAGCGGTTGGTGGCGATGTGGGACAGCATTGACCAGCAGGGCGCGGCGCTGATGGTCAGCCTCAAGCCGTACCTGGGGCAGGTCGGGAATTGGCTGCTGGCGCGCAGTGCGCAGATCGGCGGCGGCATTCTGGAGCTGACCCTGAGCCTGGTGTTCGTGTTCTTTTTCTATCGTGACGGGCCGCGCCTGGCGATGTTCGTGCACCGCTTGCTGGAGCGCCTGATTGGTGACCGTGCCGGTTATTACATCGAGTTGGTGGCTGGCACCGTGCAGCGCGTGGTCAACGGCGTAATCGGTACCGCCGCCGCCCAGGCGTTGCTGGCGCTGATCGGCTTCCTGATCGCCGGTGTGCCGGGCGCACTGGTATTGGGTATTGTCACCTTCCTGCTCAGCCTGATCCCCATGGGGCCACCGCTGGTGTGGATTCCGGCCACGGCCTGGCTGGCGTGGAAGGGCGATTACACGTATGCGGTGTTCCTCGGCGTGTGGGGCACGTTCATCATCAGCGGCGTGGACAACGTGCTCAAGCCGTACCTGATTAGCCGTGGCGGCAACCTGCCGCTGGTTATCGTGCTGCTTGGGGTGTTCGGCGGGTTGATCGCCTTTGGCTTTATCGGCCTGTTTATCGGCCCGACCCTGTTGGCGGTGGCGTACAGCCTCTTGATGGATTGGAGCGCGACCCAGGCCCAGGGGCGGCGTGATGACAAAACGCTGTAGAGGCTTGCAGTCGCTACGGCTTCAACTCCCCCTAGCGGCGGGGGAGCCACATGACGGCGGTGAGGCCGCCGCCCGGAGTGTCTTCCAGGCTCAGGCGGCCGCCGAGGCGCTCCACCGCGTCCTTGGCGATTGTCATCCCCAGGCCGACGCCGCCGGAGTTGCGGTTGCGTGAGCCTTCCAGCCGATAGAACGGTTCGAACACCGCTTCGCGTTTATCCGCCGCAATCCCCGGCCCGTGGTCGATCACGCGGATAATCAGGGCCTCGCGGCTATCCTGCAGTTCCACACGCGCCGTGCCAGCGTAGCGCAGGGCGTTGTCGATCAGGTTGTTCAGGCAGGAGCGCAGCGCCATGGGCTGCACCTGCAAAGGCGCGCAGGTGCCGGCAAACTGCACATCGGAACCTTGGTCCTGGGCGTTCTCGCTGAGGGACTCCACCAGTGCCTGGACGTCGAGCCAATGTCGGGTTTCGCTGGTGCGTTGTTCGTGCAGGTAGCTCAGGGTAGCGTCGAGCATGCCAATCATGTCGTCCAGGTCCTGGCGCATCTGGCCTTGCAGCTTGGTGTCTTCGATCTGCTCCAGGCGCAGCTTGAGGCGTGACAGCGGGGTGCGCAGGTCATGGGAGACCGCGCCGAGCATGCGTGCACGCTGGCTGACCTGCTCGCGAATGCGCTTTTGCATCAGGTTGAAGGTCGATGCCGCCTGTCGGGCTTCCCTGGGGCCGGATTCGTCGAGGGGCGGGCTGTCGAGGTCGAGGCTCAAGCGTTCGGCCGCCGCACTCAGGCGCTGGATCGGTCGGCTCAACAGTTTGGCGCCGTACCAGGCCGCGATGATCAACGAGATGAACTGAAACGTCAGCGGTACCACCGGGCCACCAAACCACGGGCGACGATGCTTGTGCAGGGGCTTCATCGTGCCATCGGGCTGCTGCACGAAGGTTTCTGCAGGCGGTGGCGGCGGCGGGCCGTAGTGGTGAAACCAAAAGAACGCCAGGCCATGGGCCAGCACAATCGCAATCAGCAACACGCCGAACAGCCTGCCGAACAGCGTGTTGAAGGTGTTGCGCATCAGCCGATATCCCGCGCGTCGAACAGGTAGCCTTCACCGCGCACGGTCTTGATCAATTGCGGTGCCTTCGGGTCATCGCCCAGCTTCTGGCGCAGGCGTGAAACCAGCAAGTCGATGCTGCGATCAAACGCCTCGATAGAGCGCCCACGGGCGGCATCCAGCAATTGTTCGCGGCTGAGCACCCGACGCGGCCGCTCGATAAATACCCACAGCAGGCGGAATTCGGCGTTGGACAGCGGTACCACCAGGCCATCGTCGGCCACCAGTTGGCGCAGCACACTGTTCAGGCGCCAACTGTCGAAGCGGATGTTGGCGCGCTGCTCAGTGCGGTCATCGCGTACCCGGCGCAGGATGGTCTGGATACGCGCGACCAGCTCACGGGGTTCGAACGGCTTGGACATATAGTCGTCGGCGCCCAGCTCCAGGCCGATGATGCGGTCAGTGGGTTCGCAGCGGGCGGTGAGCATCAGGATCGGGATATCCGATTCGGCGCGCAGCCAGCGGCACAGCGACAGGCCGTCTTCGCCCGGCAGCATCAGGTCGAGCACCACCACGTCGAACGTTTCCGCTTGCATGGCCACGCGCATCGCGGCGCCGTCGGTCACGCCGCTGGCGAGAATATTGAAACGCGCCAGATAGTCGATCAGCAGTTCTCGGATCGGCACATCGTCGTCTACGATCAGCGCTCGGGTATTCCAGCGCTTTTCATCGGCGATCACCGCGCTTTTTTGCTCGTCGTTCACAGAAGCCGAAGGGGTATGCATAGTGCGATCATCTGCCTGGTTGTAGCGGTCAGCATAGGCGCCCAGCCCCATGGCTGGAAGTGCTGCACGGTGGGTCGTGCGGGCGAGCCTAGCCTTGGGGCGTGTTGAGGGCATGTCGTGAATGTATCGGCTTTGAAATAATTCGCCGAAAAGGCCTGTCCGACGGCGCCTGGTCAGTATTTACCGATCATCGGATCCCGCAACGGCGCCGCTTGCGCTACAATCCGCGCCGATTTCGACTTGCCTGAGAGCCTATTCCAATGTCCGTCTGCCAGACTCCTATCATCGTCGCCCTGGATTACCCCACCCGTGACGCCGCACTGAAGCTGGCTGATCAGTTGGACCCGAAGCTTTGCCGGGTCAAAGTCGGCAAGGAACTCTTCACCAGTTGCGCCGCGGAAATTGTCGGCACCCTGCGTGACAAAGGCTTCGAAGTGTTCCTCGACCTGAAATTCCACGACATCCCCAACACCACTGCGATGGCGGTCAAGGCTGCGGCTGAAATGGGCGTGTGGATGGTCAACGTGCACTGCTCCGGCGGCCTGCGCATGATGACAGCCTGCCGCGAAGTGCTGGAACAGCGCAGCGGCCCCAAACCGTTGCTGATCGGTGTCACCGTGCTGACCAGCATGGAGCGTGAAGACCTGGCCGGCATCGGCCTGGACATCGAGCCTCAGGAACAAGTGCTGCGCCTGGCCGCCCTGGCCGACAAAGCCGGCCTGGATGGCCTGGTTTGCTCGGCGCTGGAAGCCCAGGCCCTGAAGACCGCTCACCCGTCGCTGCAACTGGTGACCCCGGGCATTCGCCCGGCGGGCAGTGCCCAGGATGACCAGCGTCGTATCCTGACGCCGCGTCAGGCACTGGATGCAGGCTCTGATTACCTGGTGATCGGCCGTCCGATCAGCCAGGCAGCCGATCCGGCCAAAGCGTTGGCGGCGGTAGTGGCCGAGATCGCCTGATCAGTCACCGATCAAAAATATGGGAGGGGGCAAGCCCTTCCCATATTTACAGCGGTTGTCGATCAGTCGACCTTGAGCACCAACTTGCCAAAGTTTTCCCCGTTGAACAGCTTCATCAGCGTCTCCGGGAATGTCTCCAGCCCCTCCACGATATCTTCCTTGCTCTTGAGCTTGCCCTGGGCCATCCAGCTGGCCATTTCCTGCCCGGCCGCCGCAAAGTTCGCCGCATGGTCCATCACCACGAAGCCTTCCATACGCGCGCGATTGACCAGCAATGACAGATAATTGGCCGGGCCTTTCACGGCCTCCTTATTGTTGTACTGGCTGATGGCACCGCAAATCACCACGCGGGCTTTGAGTGCCAGGCGGCTGAGCACGGCGTCGAGAATATCGCCGCCGACGTTATCGAAATACACATCCACGCCTTTGGGGCACTCGCGCTTGAGAGCGGCGGGCACGTCTTCGTTCTTGTAGTCGATGGCGGCGTCGAAGCCCAGCTCATCCACCAGGAACTTGCACTTGTCGGCACCGCCGGCAATGCCTACCACGCGACAGCCTTTGATCTTGGCAATCTGCCCGGCAATGCTGCCGACCGCACCGGCCGCGCCGGAGATCACCACCGTTTCGCCAGCCTTGGGCGCGCCGGTGTCCAGCAGGGCAAAGTAGGCGGTCATGCCGGTCATGCCCAGTGCCGAGAGGTAGCGGGGCAGGGGCGCGAGTTGCGGGTCGACCTTATAGAAACCACGCGGCTCGCCCAGAAAGTAATCCTGCACGCCCAGGGCACCGTTTACGTAGTCCCCCACTGCAAAGTTCGGGTTGTTCGAGGCAATCACCTTGCCCACGCCCAGCGCACGCATGACTTCGCCGATACCGACGGGGGGAATGTAGGATTTGCCCTCATTCATCCAGCCGCGCATGGCCGGGTCGAGGGACAGGTATTCGTTGTGCACCAGCACCTGCCCCTCCTGGGGCGTGCCCACGGGCACTTCCTGGTAGGTGAAGGTTTCCCGCGTGGCTGCGCCGACCGGGCGTTTGGCAAGCAGGAACTGGCGGTTGGTCTGGGCGGTCATGGCAAGGGCTCTTTAGAAATGAACCTGAGTGATAGACCCAAGATGGCCTGGAAGCAAGGTTGTCCGAGGCGGGCGAATGCCCGTCGATAGGCCGTGATGATAGTGCACCGCGACGCCTTATCACTGCGACGCATACAGCCTCAACCGGCCTTCTGATAGTGCTGACGCGCCTATCCGGCTGTTGGCTAGACTCGTCCCACGGTAACTTTTCCCAAAGGACATCCTCCATGAGCATGACGTTTTCCGGCCAGGTCGCCCTGGTCACTGGCGCCGCCGCCGGTATCGGCCGCGCGACCGCCCTGGCATTCGCAGGTGAAGGCTTGAAGGTCGTGGTAGCCGACTTGGATGTGGCAGGGGGCGAGGGCACCGTCGAGCTGATCCGGCAGGCCGGTGGTGAAGCGCTGTTTGTGCGTTGCAACGTCACGCTTGAAGCGGATGTGCAGCAACTGATGGCGCAGACCGTCGCCGTGTATGGCCGCCTGGACTATGCCTTCAACAATGCGGGCATCGAGATCGAGAAGGGCAAGCTGGCCGACGGCAGCCTGGATGAGTTCGACGCCATCATGGGCGTCAACGTGAAAGGGGTTTGGCTGTGCATGAAGTACCAACTGCCGTTGCTGCTGGCCCAGGGCGGCGGTGCGATCGTCAATACCGCATCGGTGGCGGGGTTGGGCGCGGCGCCGAAGATGAGCATCTACGCTGCCTCCAAGCATGCGGTGATCGGCCTGACGAAGTCGGCGGCCATCGAATATGCGAAAAAGAAAATTCGTGTCAACGCGGTATGCCCGGCGGTGATTGATACCGATATGTTCCGCCGTGCCTATGAAGCCGACCCGCGCAAAGCCGAATTTGCAGCGGCCATGCATCCGGTAGGGCGCATCGGCAAGGTCGAGGAAATCGCCAGCGCCGTGTTGTACCTGTGCAGTGATGGGGCTGCCTTCACAACTGGCCATGCGCTCGCGGTGGACGGTGGCGCGACGGCAATCTAGGACTCCGTGCAGCGCGCCATTCGAAAAGGCATGAGGCGCTGTGGGGCGTTTCCAGAGCTGGCAAAGCGCCGCGTGTGAATGTGTATCACCAGGTAAATAAGCTAATAAAATCAATACTTTAATAAAAGTTGTCGGCCGGTTTGGCTGGGCTTCTGTGCTTAACTGTTTGAGGTTGAATAACAGACAGTTGAAGTGAGTGGCTCATGGATTTAGGGATCGATCGACAAGCCCTTGTACCGGTGGTGCAGCAAATCGTCAGTGCGGTGGCGGAATGGATTCGCAAGAGCGGGGTCAGCCCCGGTACCCGCTTGCCGTCCATCCGCCAGTTGGCCCTCGACAACTTGCTCAGCCAGTCCAGTGTCATCGAGGCATTCGAACGCATGGTGGCCCAAGGGGTGCTGGCCTCGAAACAGGGGGCGGGGTTCGTGGTCGCGCGTCCTCCCACCGTCCACGAATACCACTGGTATGAAGGCGCGGAACGGGAATGGGGGGACTTTACCGATAGCCCATTGGGTGAACTGAAACTGGGGTGTGGCTGGTTGCCGGACGCCTGGCGCGAAAGTGATGACATCAGCTATGCGATTCGCGAAATCTGTCGCACCGATACCGGCGGTTTGTTCAACTACAGTACGCCGCTGGGGTTGCCGGCGTTGCGCGAGCAGTTGCTCAAGCGCCTGACCCAGATCCGCGTGGCCACCAGCCTCGATCGCATTCTCACCACCCAGGGCGCCAGCCATGCCCAGGACCTGTTGATACGCACCTTGCTCAAGGCGGGCGACACCGTCGTGGTCGAGACCCCAGGCTATGGCAACCTCTATCGCCAATTGGCGCATCATGGCGTCACGTTGCTGGAAGTGCCTCGGACCCGTGGCGGCCCGGACATCCCGGCGCTGGAGGCGCTGCTGCAACGGCATCACCCCACGTGCCTGTTCATCAACAGCCTCTATCACAACCCCACCGGCACCAGCCTGTGCCGCGCGGTCGCCGAGCGTTTGCTCGAACTGGCACGCCGCGAGGATTTCCTGATCATCGAAGAGGATGTCTACGGCGACCTGCAACACGCCAGCTGCACGCGACTGTCGGCGCTGCCCCATGATGACCGGGTCATCTATGTCTCGAGTTTTTCCAAGACCCTCAGTAGCTCCTTGCGGGTGGGCTACCTCAGCGCCAGCACCGCGCTCATTGCCCGCTTGGCTCACCTCAAGACCCTGACCGGCATCGGTACTTCGCGCTTTGCCGAGGCGGTGGTGGCCACGTTGCTGGCCAATGGTACCTACCGCAAGTGGGTGCAGCGCCTGCGCAAACGCCTGGGCACGCAGATGACCGCCACCTTGCAGGTACTGGAGGATGAGGAATGGCAGGTGTTTGCCGTGCCGGCCGGCGGGATGTTCCTGTGGGTGCGGCCTGCCGTGGCGGATCGTTCGCGGCTGCAGGCATATGCGCGCAAGTTCGGCGTCTTGTTGTCACCGGGGGCGCTGTTCAACCCGACGGGTGAATCCAGTGAGTGGCTGCGCATCAATGTGGCCTATGCTGATGATCAACGGGCACTTGCGTTATTCCGCGCCTTGGGCCCTACCAGATCGACCTCGACCATTCTGAAAACGACGAGCGTGTAGCTTTTTGCCATTATTCCGGCGCCAACAGCTTGTGCTCAATGCCTTGGGGTTGCGAATCTCGCTTCTTGTAAACCGGGCTTATGGCATCTGCCATTGCAAGAGGATTCAAGTGCAATGATTTCGGCCGTGCAACGACGTTTCGCCAACCTCGGTATGGCGAAAAAACTGGGCTTGGGCTTCCTTCTTGTCCTGCTGCTGACAGCTTTGGTGGCGGCCATCGGTGTGTGGTCCCTGCAAACCGTTGGCCAGCGTTTCGAAGGCCTCAAGGCAATGTCTTCGCTCAACAACGGCCTGTTCAAGGTGCGCTTGATCGAGCAGGACTACGCGCTGCACGCCGACCCCAAGGCTGTCGATGCCCTGCATGAGAGCGTCGACGCGTTGGCGGCGCTGGCGGCCAGGCTCAAGGCAGAGTCCGCCGCCAATGTGCCAGTGATGACCGATGTGGAGCAGGCCCTGGCGGCTTATCGCAAGGCATTCGATGAGTTTGTCGAGCTGACCCAAACCAAGGACCTGGCCCTGGAAATGGCCACTTGGTCGGTGTCCAGCGTGGCCAATAACCTCGACGTGTTGCAGGCCGGCCTGGCGGACGATGGCGCGTATGGTCTCAAGGAGAGCCAGGGCAAGGAAGGTGCCGAGTTTATCGAGCAGGCGGGGCAGGTCAGCCAGGTCTCGCGCCTGATGTTGCAAGCCATGAACGAAGCCCATGTGCGCCTCGACCAGAGCCGCAAGGCCGACGCCGATGACTCTCAGCAGGGCAAGATCGAGCAGGCCGACCAGGCCCTGGCCCAGGTCGAACAACTGAAAACTTCGGTCAAGGACCCGGGTTACCAGACGGTGCTTAACGAAGTGTCCGGGCATATTGCCTCGTTCAGTGAAAAGCTCGGTGAATACACCGGCCTGCTGGCCCAGGAAAAGGTGGTCTACAAGCAGTTGCATGACCGCGCCGATCAAGTGGTCAGCCGAGTCAACCAGGCCTACGCCACCGAAGACCAATCGATGCAGGCGCAACTGAAGGAAAGCGCGATGTTGATCGTTGGCTCGTCAGCCTTGGCATTGTTGGTGGGGCTGATCGCTGCCTGGGTGATCACCCGGTTGATCGTGGCGCCGCTGCGCAGTGTGATTGCGGTGGCCCAGCAGATTGCCGCCGGAGACCTGAGTGGGCGCATGGAGGTTGATCGCCGCGATGAGATCGGCCAACTGATGCAGGCCATGCAGCAGATGGGCAATGGCCTTAGCCATATGGTCAGCGGGTTGCAGGCGGGTATTGAGCAACTGGCCAGTTCGGCGCATACGTTATCCAGCGTGACTGAGCAGACCAACGTCGAGGTCAGCAGCCAGAAGGAAGAAACCGAGCAAGTGGCGACTGCGATGAACCAGATGACCGCCACGGTGCACGATGTGGCGCGCAACGCCGAGGAGGCTGCACAAGCGGCGCAGACGGCGGATGACAAGGTCGACAGTGGCCAGCAGGTGGTACGCCAGAGTTTGCAGCGCATAGAGTTGCTGGCCACTTCCAGCGCCCATGCCAGTGCCAGCATCGACAGCCTGAGTACGGAAATCCAGAACATCGGCACGGTGTTGAGCGTGATCAAAAGCGTGGCCGAACAGACCAACTTGCTCGCCTTGAACGCGGCAATCGAGGCGGCCCGGGCCGGTGAGCAAGGCCGTGGTTTTGCAGTGGTGGCCGATGAAGTGCGCGCGCTGGCCAAGCGCACCCAGCAGTCGACCGAGGAAATCGAGCGCCTGGTCAGCACCCTGCGCGCTGCGGCGCAGTCCTCGGTGCAGCAGATTCAGCAGAGTGGCGAGCTGGTGAAACTGGCGGTGAGCGATGCGCTGGAAACCGAAAGCGCCTTGGGCAGCATTGCCGTCGCGGTGTCATTGATCCAGCAGATGAACCAACAGATCGCCGCCGCTGCCGAGCAGCAGAGCTCGGTGGCCGAAGAGATCAATCGCAGTGTCACCAGCATCCGCGCGAGTGCCGATCAATCGGCATTGAGTATGCAAGGCAACGCCGCGTCGAGCATCCAGCTGGCGCAGTTGGGGGCGGAGCTGAAGGGGATGGTGGGGCACTTCCGCCTTTGATCGCCGCGTGCTGGCGGCGATCAAAAGGCAGGGCAATCAGGCGTGGTTGGCGAGGAAGGTCAGCAGGGCTTCATTGACGAAGTCCGGATTCTCCCGGCTGGAGATATGCCCGGCGTCTGGGATCAGGGTCAGGCTGCAACCAATCAACTTGGCCATGGCGTCGGACTCGGCGGGTGGGCGCGGTTTGTCCTGCTCGCCGCACATCACCAGGGTGGTGTCGGCATCCAGGCGTGGCAATTGCTCCAGCACATCCGAGCGGCTGAAGATCAGCCGGCCCAAGGGCACGATGCTGTGCAGCAGGCGTTCCCGGGAGAATGACTGCAGGGCCCTGCGATAGTCCTGGTACAGCGCGGATTCGCGGTCGATGCCGGGGCGGAAGAAGATCGGTGCGATGACATCCAGCAAGGGCTCGGGGATCGCGCCGGTGTCTTCGATCATCTTGAACAGCGAGAAATAGTACTGGCGCGTGGCTTCGGGCTCGGCGCCGAGGTAGGTGTCCATCAGCACCAGGCTGTTGACGCGCCCAGGTGCCTGCAACGCCAGGCGTGCGCCCCACATGCCGCCGACCGACAGGCCGACCAGGTTGACCTGGGCAATTTCCAACTGGTCGAGCAGGGCCAGGGCCTGGCGCGCCAGGTCGTCGAGGGAGCGGGTTGACGCGGGCAGCGGGCCCGACTCGCCGTGCCCCCACAGTTCGGGGACGAGCACGCGGTACTGTTGCGACAGGGCTTCAATCTGCGGCGCCCACATATCGCGATCCCACAGGTAGCTTGAACCCAGGAGCACCGCTGGGCCGGTACCCAGGTCGAGATAGTGCAGCGGTTGTCCATCAATCACGGCGACAGGCATAGCAGGCCTCTAACTTCACGGAGTGAGGGGCACTTTTTTACGCTAGTCGAGAGCGGGGGGATAGGTACAAAGTGATGGCATGTGGCGACGGCGGTCGCCACATGGCGGTGGGGATCAGTCGTAGATGACTTTCTTCTTCCACTCGGCGTCGGCGTCGACGACTTTCAGGCCTTCCGTCAGTTCGTTGACTTCGTCTTCGGCAGGCTTGCTGTTGGTCAGCACCGTGGAGTTGGCGCGGGCCAGCTGCGACTCCAGCAATTGCAGCTGCGCACTGTACAGCACCGGTTCGGGCTGTTTGCGCAGGTACTGTACGCCACGTTCGAAGGCCAGGCGTGCCTGGCCCGGCTGGCCTTGCTGCAAGGCATGCTGGCCGAGGTTATTGAAGAACTCGATATGCAGCAGCACCAGGATATGCCGAATTTCCTTTATCCAGTGCTTGGCCTCGTTGGTCGGCAGGAAACCATCCTGGGCGGCGCGGGTCACCTGGCCGTGCAGGGCTTCCAGCAGGAAACGCACGTCCTTGGCCTTGGTTTCGGTCTGGATCGGGGCGGGCGGGTTGTTGACTGGAATCGACTCACCCTGGGCCACCAGGGCATTGAGCTCGGCGATCCGTGCCTTGACCGCGGCGTTGGTCCTATTGAGGTGCAACAGGCGTTGGTTGACGTTGAGTTCCAGGCGGGTCAGCAACAACTTGAGCGCCGGGGTCATCAACTGGCCAGGGAAAGTCTCGGTGATTTCACCGCAGCGACGCAGCCGATCATTGAGTTCGATCTCGGTGCGCTTCTTTTCCAGTTTGTTGTTTTCCACCACGTGGTTCATGTAGCCAATGGCGATCAGTATTACGATCCCGGCTATTACCAGCAGGGTGATCATGAGTGGTGTCACCGGTGTGACCTCTTTATAGGGTTTGCTGTTGAGTGTAGTGACTGGAACAACCGACGGATAGGACTCTTCGACCAGTTGCCCAGGTAGTTTCTTCTATATAGGTCAGCGCTCCCTGCATGGATGCACATTGCCATCATTTGCTGGAGCGAACTATAGCGTCTTGTAGGGCGTCAGAATATAGGCGTCAAGGGGCGGACGGGCAGAATGCCTGAGCAGGCCGGTAAACGGGGGCGAAGTCATTGATTTAAATAAATTTATCCTTGGGGGTTGACGACCTTTCAATCCATCCATAGAATGCGCGCCACTTACAGCGTAAAGCACACAGCGAAACGCGGTAGGGAGTGAATGTTGTACGTGTGTCCCCTTCGTCTAGTGGCCTAGGACACCGCCCTTTCACGGCGGTAACAGGGGTTCGAGTCCCCTAGGGGACGCCAATGCGGGAATAGCTCAGTTGGTAGAGCACGACCTTGCCAAGGTCGGGGTCGCGAGTTCGAGTCTCGTTTCCCGCTCCAATTTTTAAGCAGTGTTGCCCTCGGGCGGCACTGAGTGAAACCAGGACCACATCTTCGGGTGAGGCCTCTGGGCACTGGAATACACACCATGTGTTTCAGTAGCGTGTCCCCTTCGTCTAGTGGCCTAGGACACCGCCCTTTCACGGCGGTAACAGGGGTTCGAGTCCCCTAGGGGACGCCATTTGCGGGAATAGCTCAGTTGGTAGAGCACGACCTTGCCAAGGTCGGGGTCGCGAGTTCGAGTCTCGTTTCCCGCTCCATATTCAATGAAAACGCCGATCAGTGATGATCGGCGTTTTTTTTTGCGTGGGATTTATGCCGGCCGAAAAAAGCCCGCCATCGCGGCGGCCTCATTCGGCTATCAGAGCTTCGGCAACTGCCCGATACGCCCCATCATTTCAGTAACGATCTGCAGATCCAGCAAGAACTGGTCGACCGTCTTGAACTCTTTATTGGTGTGGCCGGTGTACTTAACGTCGAGCCTGGCCAGGCCGAACTGCACGCCATTGGGTAGGTCATGCACCGAGGTTGAGCCGGCAGAGGCGCCGAATTTTCGCGGCATGTCGAGGTTTTCGCTGGCTACGTCCAGCAAAGCCTTGACCCACTCACCCTCGGGGTCGCGGAACATCGGTTCGGTCATCAAGTAGTCCACGTCCATTGCAATGGCGTTCTTCGTGCTCCAGGCGCCCAACTTGTCGGCAATCTCGGCTTTCAGCACGTCCAAACGTTTTCCCTTTGGTACGCGTAGGTTGACCGTCAGCGTGAAGGTCTTTTCGTTCATTCCGATGAAGGTCAGTGATGTAGTCAGAGGCCCCATGAAAGTGTCCGAAAAGCCAATACCCAGTTTGCCTCCCAGGTAATCCAGCCCCCAGTTGTCGGCAGCGTAACGCGCGGCATCGGAAATATGGTTTTGCTTGAGTGCGATGTTCCCGTCCAGGCTGTGGATGAAGCCCAACATCCTGGAGACGGGGTTCACACCGGATTCGGGTTCTGATGAATGCGCGGACACGCCGGTAACGGTCAGTTGGACTTCCTTGCCGACGACTTGGGCGTTTACGTTGAAATTATCGCCATTGCGCCTCGCATATTCGTTACCCGCCTTTTGCAGGCGGGCTGCCAATTCAATCGGATTTTCCCCCACCAGTATGGCAACCGAGGTCAGCGGGATCTGGTTGGCGGCGAGACCTCCGGTCATGGAGATGATTTCGGCGCCGTCGCCCTGTGCAGTACGTCGGGCAAAGTTCGCGGTGACAGTGCCATAGCCTTTCTCGGCAATGACCACCGGATAACCGCCATCCAGAGCCACGTTGTAGTGGGGCGTAGGGTTGCGTTCAAAGTAGTAGGCGATTGCATCGCCGGCGATTTCCTCAGTGGTATCGACCAGCAGCTTGAAGCTTCTCGCCAGCGGTAGCCGCTCCTCTTGGATGACCTTCATGGCGTAGAGCGCCACCACGATGCCATTCTTGTCGTCCTCCGTGCCTCGGCCATACAAGCGGTTGCCGACCTGGGAAACCTCGAATGGGTCGAGCCGGGTGCCGTCTTCCAATACCCAGTCCTGCGGATTGGCAGGCACGACGTCGGCATGCGCGTGAATGCCCACGACTTCATCGCCGGCGCCGTTGAGCGAGACCTCGAAAACGCGGTTGTCGATGTTGCGAAAGAAGAGGTTGAATGATTCTGCCAACGTCTTGAGTGTGTTGCCCATCTTGATGAATTCGGGGTTATCGTGCTGGGCAACCCCCTCCACACGAAAGGTCGGAATGGCCACCAGTTCGCGCAGGGTGCCAATGGCCGCGTCGCCGTACTTCAATCGGGCATAGAGGCCAAGCAGGCGATGAATCTGGTTTTGCTGTGCGGTGGAAAGTGCCTTGCCGTCAAGGAAACCGCTGATTGCCGCGCCGAGGTCGCTTCTCATGGGTGGGGCGCTCACGCCCAGCTGTCTCAGGAACTCACGGAAGTCAGTGGGCAATGTTTCGCTGAAGTGCGTGAGGATGGCGCGGCTTTGTTGCGGGGAAATATTGGCCTGTACGGGCAGGGTGAATGCTGCAAGAGGGACTACCAGGGCAGCGATGAGCAGGTGCTTAAGTGATGACTTCATTGTTGTGGCACTCCTATCTTCGTAGGCAGTTGAGATTGCCTGCCGAAGCTAACACCGTGAGGTAGAAGGACGGGTGCTCAAAACAAAATGAGATGTTTCCTACGAGCGTCTTACCCATGCAAAAACGCCGCTCGGTCAAGGGCGGCGTTTTTATTTGTGCGCAGCCAGGCAGCCAGCGCGATGGACCCGCCAGGACGGCGGATCCGAGGGGGGTCAGAGCTTCGGCAGTTGCCCGATGCGGCCCATCATTTCGGTAACGATCTGCAGGTCCAGCAAAAACTGGTCGACGGTCTTGAACTCGTTGTCGGTGTGCCCGGTGTATTTCACTTCCGGGCGCGCCAAGCCGAACTGCACGCCGTTCGGCAGCTCATGCACCGACGTCGCGCCGGCCGAGGTCCCGAACTTGTGTTCCATGCCCAGGTTTTCGGTGGCCACCGCCAGCAGGGCCTTGACCCACTCGCCTTCGGGGTTGCGGTACATCGGTTCGGCGATTGAGTAGGTGAAGTCCACTTTGACTTTGGTTTTCTTGTCCCAGGCGCTCAGCTTGTCGGCAATCTCGGCTTTGAGTTTTTCCGGCGACTTGCCCTTCGGCACACGCAGGTTCACCGCCAGCTTGAAGGCTTTGTCATCCAGGCCGACAAACGTCAGCGAGGTGGTCAGCGGGCCCATGAAGTCATCGGCGAAACCTACGCCCAACTTGCCCCCCAGGTAATCCAGGCCCCAGTTATCCGAGGCATACCGCGCGGCGTCGGTGATGTGGTTGTGCTTGAGGGCGATCGTGCCGTCGACGCTGTGGATCAATTCCAGCATGCGCGCCACCGGGTTGACGCCGGACTCCGGTTCGGACGAGTGCGCGGACACGCCGGTGACGGTCAACTTGACGTCTTTGCCGTCGACCTTGGCGGTGACCTCGAAATCGCCGCCGTTGCGCTTGGCGTATTCAGCCCCGGCCTTTTGCAGGCTGGCGGCCAATTCGGCCGGCTTGTCGCTGACCAGGGTGGCGACTGAAGCCGACGGAATCTGGTTGGTGGCCATGCCGCCGGTCATCGAGATGATTTCCGCGCCTTTGCCTTCACCCTTGCGACGCGGGAAGGTGGCCATGACCGTGCCATAGCCTTTCTCGGCAATCACCACCGGGTAACCGCCATCCAGTGCCAGGTTGTACTGCGGCGTCGGGTTGCGCTCGAAGTAATACGGGATCGCATCCCCCGACGTTTCCTCGGTGGTGTCCACCAGCAGCTTGAAATTGCGCGCCAGTGGCAGTTTCTCCTCCTTGATCACCTTCATCGCATACATCGCCACCACAATACCGTTCTTGTCATCCTCGGTGCCGCGGCCATACATGCGGTCGCCAATCAGCGTGACCTTGAACGGATCGAGCTTTGTGCCGTCCTTGAGTACCCAGTTTTCTGGCGTGACTGGCACGACGTCGGCGTGGGCATGAATGCCGACCACTTCATCGCCGCTGCCCTCCAGAGAGATTTCGTACACGCGGTTGTCGACATTGCGGAAGCTCAGGTTGAAGGCTTTCGCCAGGCCCTGGAGCTTGTCGGCGATCTTGAGGAATTGCGGGTTTTTGTACTGCGGCAGGCCATCCACGTTGAAGGTCGGGATTTCCACCAGCTCGCGCAGGGTTTCGAGGGCGGCCTTGCCGTACTTCACGCGGGTGTAGATACCCAGCAGGCGATGGATTTCGTTTTGCTGCTCGGCGGTGAGGGGCTTGTTGTCGAGAAATGCACTGATGGCCGGGCCCACGTCGCTGGTTTTGCCCAGCTCGCCCTTGGCCAGGGTGCCGAGGAAACCACGAAAATCGGTGACGGAGGTTTCGCTGAAACTCTTGAGAATCGCCGTGCTCTGTTGCGCGGTGATGTTGGCGAAGGCGGGCGAAGTAAAGGCCGAAAGACTGGCCGCGAACAGGGTCGCAACGGCCAATTGCTTAAGTGGAAAGTGCATGGAGGGACGCATTCCTTTGCAGGTAGTGAGTAGGACGTTTCTGATCGATCTGTCAGAAACATTTCCACACACTACCATTACTCAGGTGTCCCTGGTCAATGCTGGCCAGGATGGGGCGCCGGGTACTCATCGGTGACGTTCAAGGCTCTTGCGTAGGGCCCGTCCCACAGCTGCTCATGCAGATCCCCTATACGCCTGGCCATCGTTTCACTGCGCATCACCACTTCCAGATTGCGCGAGTTATCCAGGTAGCCACCCAGCCAATTGCTGGTACCCACCCACGCCACTTTCCCGTCGATCTCCAGGGTCTTGCTGTGGATGACCCGCGCGTAGGGAATAAACCCTTGCTTGGCCTCGGGCAGGGTGACGATCTTGATCTGCACGTTGGGCAGTACCGCCAGGCTTTTCAGGTACGGCAGCTCCAGTGCGTCGGTGTTCCAGTTCGACACCATCAGCTTGATCGACACCCCCCGCGCGGCGGCCGCTCGCACGGCGTTGTCGATCACGGCGTAATACGGGCGGGTTTTATCCGGGCCGTAGGACAGCGGCGCGTAGTCGAGCAACTGCACGCGGACTTCGTGTTGTGCTTCGCTGAGCAGGCGTGGCAGTTCGAGTTGTGAATCACCCACACCAGGCGGGTTGTAGCGTTGCGGGCTGGCCACCAGGTAGTTGCCGGTGCGCGCGGGTGCTGTACCGGCGGCCGGCAGGGGCACGGGTTGGTGCTCGGTGAGGGCGGACTGCGCTCGCCAGTCCTGGTCAAAGATCGCCTGTACCTGGCTTACCACCGGGGCGTCGGTGATCCGCAGTCCGGTTTCATGGATATGTTCCAAAGAACGCCAGTCGAAATTCTGGCTGCCGATAAACGCCTGTTTGCCATCGACCACCATGTATTTGGCGTGGAGGATCCCTCCGCTCAGTTGTCCGTACGACAACACGCGTAAGCTCAGGTTGGGAATCGCGCGTAAGCGTTCCAAGGTGGAGGCTTCTGACAAGCGAATGCCTTTTTCCTCCAGCAGGAAGCGAATCTTCACGCCGCGTTTGCCAGCGGCTTCCAAGCGTTCGATGACGCTGTCCATCACCGAGCCGGGGTGATCCACCGCGTAGAACTGGCCGATATCGATCGTACTTTTGGCGCCGTCGAACAGCTCGATCCACACCGGGCCCGGCTGGCGCAGATCGGCGGTGCCCAACGCGGTATCCACCGGCACGGTGTGCACCAGTTCAAACCCCGGAATCGAAAAATCCGCCTGGACCAGCGGACTCATGAGCAAGCCGGCGAGGCCTGCGATGCGCACTTTCAAGGAGAGGGACATAGCGGTCTCGAGTCAGAAAAAGAAGACGGGCGCATCACGCGCCCGTCCCAACACTTACGCAGTACGGCTGTGCAACGCCGCAGGCACCAGATGCGGCACTTCACCCTGCACACGGGCACCGGTGGCGGCGCGAATCAGCAGGATCTTCAACTGATCGTTGATGCGCTCCAGGCTGTCCTGGAAGAAGTTGTGGAAGACCACGCAGAACAGCGCAATGGCGATCCCCAAACCGGTGGCGAACAACGCGGTACCGATGCCACCGGAAATCTGCCCTGGGTCGGACACACCCGCCGAGGCCAGCGCCTTGAACGTGTCGATGATGCCGAGGATGGTGCCCAGCAAGCCCAGCAGCGGCGCGGCGGTGGTGATGGTCTCGATGATCCACAGGCTGCGGGCGAGTGGCGCGCGGGTGGTCAGGTACTGGGTTTCGATCACGTCATCCAGGTCCTTGCGCGAACCGTGGGAGGCCTTTTGTGCCAGCACCGGCACCACCATGCTTAATGGCAGGCTGTCGCGACGCGTCAAGCTATCCGGCAAGTCGCGCTCGCTGTGCACCTGGGCGCCCAGTGCCGCGGTCAAGGCGCGTGCCTGGCGGCGGACGTAGGCGAAGTAGATGCCTCGTTCGATGGTGATGAAGATGGCGATGGCCATCGCGGCATACATCACATAGAAGGTGATGTCGTGGAGCAGGTTCATGTCCATGTTCACTTACCTCGCAGTTAGAAATTGGCTTCCAGGGACACCGTCACGGTGCGTTCCAGGCCGACGATGTAGGCCGGGTCGCCGTCGCGGAAACCACCGTAGGTGGCGGCGTTGGTCTTGGTGGTGTACACCCCGTCCAGGTACTTCTTGTCGAACAGGTTGTCGACGTTCAGGCGCAGGGTCGCGTCCTTGACCACCTTCTTGTCCACCGGCAGGTAGATACCGGCGCCGGCGTTGAACACGGTGCGCCCGGAGATGGCTTCGTCGTTGGTCAGGTCGCCGTAGAGCTTGCTGGTGTATTTGCCGCCGAAGGTGCCGTAGAAGCGCCCGTCGTCATACCCGATGTTGGCTGCCAGCATGTTTTTCGGCACGTTGGCGAACTGCTTGCCGCTGGTGGGCAACAGGATCGCTTTGCCGGCGTTGTAGACGGTCAGGTCATCCTGCTGCTCGGCCTTGGTGTAGGTGTAGGAGGTGTAATAGTTGAAGTGGTTGGGCAGCAGGCCGCTCCACTCCAGCTCCAGCCCGCTGTTGTTGACGGAGCCGGCGTTGATGTCGGCGAAGTCGCCGTTGATGTCCTTGGACGACACCTGGCGATCCTTGAACTGCATGTAGAACAAGGTGGCGGCCACGGTCATGTCGTCGCCGGTGAAGCGCCAGCCCAACTCATGGTTCCAGCTGGTTTCCGGCTTGGAGTTGATCGAGTCCACGCCCTTGTCGTACAGCACGTAGTTCTGCGGGATACGCATGTTGCGCGACAGGCTGTAGAACAGTTGGTCGCGTTCATCGAGCTGGTATTTGAGGCCAGCGTTGGGCAGCAGTTTGTTGTAGCTCTGGTTACGTTTTTCGGCTTGTTCGGTGAGGCTGCCGTGGTTGGTACCGTCACGCTTGACGTTCATGTACGCCAGGCCGGCCACCAGGGTCCAGTCGGGGGCGAAATACCAGGTGTCCTGTGCCCAGACTTTCTGCGCCGGCGTGACGGTGAAGCGGTCGCGACCCTGCACGGTATTGCCGTTGGCATCGACCACGGCGTCGCCGTCCGGCCAGGTGTCGGTGGGTTTGCCGTTGTTCTTGAGCGCAATGAACGGTTGGGTCTGGCTCTGCCGCGCGCGTTCGTACCAGTAGCCGAATTGCAGGCTGTGTTCTTCCAGGTCCCAGTTCAGCTTGGTGGTAATCCCTGGTCGCCACGTCTGCGTGCGCGAAGGGCGGTAGTACACGCCGGTGGTGGAGGAACCGTCGGCGTTGTACTGCGCTGCGGTAGGCAGGTTGCTCAGGTCGAATACGCCGCCAGCGTTCGAGCCACGGTTGAGTGCGTAGCTGGATGAGCCGACCCCGCTGCCGTTGCCCCAGTAGTAATACGGGATCACCGACAGGGCCAGGTTATCGGCCAGTTTGAACTGGGTGTTGAGCACGCCGGTAAAGGTCTGGAACGGGTTCTGCGCCAGGGCGTAGTAGCTATTGAGCTTACCGTTGCTACCCACGGTCGGCGTGGCGGGGTAGGGGTCGTACTTAGGGCCGTTCTGTTGGAATTGGGCCTTGGTCAACTGGCTATAACTGTTGTTGTCCTGCTCGTGGTACTTGAGGATCAGGTTGGCGGTGTTGCCGTTGCCCGCATCGAAGAAACTGTTCCACTCGACCTTGTCCGCCCGCACGGCACCTGAGCCACGCCACATCTCGCCTTCGGTGTGGGACACCGATAGCCAGTTGCTCAGGCCATTGACCTCGCCGGTATTGAGACGGGCGAAGGTCTTGCGCGTGGCGTTGCTGCCCATGATCTGTTTGACGAACGCGCCGGTTTCCTTGGTCGGGCGAATGGTCACGATGCCGATATTGCCGCCGCTGGAACCGATGTGCGGGCCGTCGGATTCGGCCGAGCCCTGGGTGACGAAGATCTGGTCGATGTTTTCCGGGTCGCCCAGCAGGTTGGAATACAACGCGTAGTTGCCGGAATCGTTGATCGGCATACCGTCCACGGACATCCCCACCTGATCGGAGTTAAGCCCGCGCATGGTGAAGCGAAAGCCCGAGAGGCCGGTGTTGTCTTCACTGGAGATATTCAAGCCCGGGGTGTACTTGAGCTTGTCGATCGCATTGCCGGTGGCGGTCTGTTTATCCAGGGCCTCCTTGGTCACGGTGGAGCGAGCCTTGATGCTTTCTTCCTGCACCATATAACCGCCACCGGCAGTGGCTTTGCCCTGAACCCCAATGGTCCCGACATCGCTGTCGCTGGTGTCGGCCATGGCCATGCCGTGGCCCATGCTTGCGGCAACGAGTGCCAGATGAATCCGTGTGAACCTCATCACTGTCGTCCTGGTGTCGGGTGCTTATTGCACGCTGTAGTTGAAGGTGGCGGTGAAGCGCTGCTCATTGCGCCCCCCGAAGGCTTGCTCGGGGAACGGCTTGACTTGCTTGATACGACGCAAGCTGTTGGTGGCGGCCCGGTTGAGCAACATGCTCGAGGCCTGGGTTTGCAAGCCGGAGTCGAGTACCCGACCCTGGCGGTCTACCAGCAGCCAGATCACGACCTCGCCGGTGGGGCGTTCGAGGGAGGCCTGGCGTCCGGTGGGGTATTGCTTGTAGGTGTCCAGCTCATTGCGCAAACCCTTGAGGTAACCGCCTTCCAGGGCCTGGCTGTCGACTTTCGGTGGCGCAGGCGGTGCGGGTGTCGGCGCCGCCGGGGCAATCACGGGGGGTGCCGGTTTGGCGGCGGCTACCGGTGGCGCGGTGGGCGCGGTTTTGGTGATCACCGGTTTGGGTTGCGGTTTTGGCTTGGGCTTGGGTTCCGGCTTGGGCGGTGGCGGCGGTGGGGCCTCTTCGTCCTCGATCACGGGGGGTGGCGGCTCTTGTTCCACCACCGGTTCCGGCACCACTTCGGGCTCCGGTTCGACCAATGCCAACTCGACCGCCGACTCGTCGTACACCGGCTCGACTTTCAACGTCTGGGACTGGATACCCAGTGCAATCAGCACCAGGGCGATCAGGGCCGGCACACTGCCGAGCAGCTGACGCGCACGAAACAGGACGTACATGATCAGGACTTACGCGTGGCAATGGACACGGAGGTAAAGCCACCCATACGCAGGGTGTCCATCACCTCGACCAGGCGCGACACTTCCACGCCCTTGTCGCTGTTGACGATGATCGTCGACTTGGTATCGGGCTTTTCTGCCGCCTTCAGCGCCGGTACCAGAGCGTCGACCGTAAGGTCTTTGCCGTCGAGTTGCAGTTGGCCTTCCAGGCCCAAGGTCAGGATGAATTTGTTCTGTGGCTTGAGCTGTTGTGAGCTGCTGGCGCTGGGCAACTGGGTCTTCATACCGAGCGCCGGAATCACGTTCAGGCTCACGAGTACGAAAAACACCAGGAGGAACATCATCACGTCGATCATCGGGATCAGTTCGATGTGTGCCTTGCGCTTCTTGGGTTCATCCCAGGTTCTCATTCCGCTACCCCGTTATTGAATTAGGGGCGACACGCTAGCAATGAAAAATGACCGAACGGTTAACTTTAGTTGACGTTTTGAGGGCTCTAGGACGCGTCTTACAGACGACTTACCGGTCATTTACGGGGTGTAACCAAACTGACACTCACCGGGGGCATTCTCAAAAAATTTACATCGAGGCGCCCCTGGAATGAGTAGCCAATTGCCACATCTCTCCACCTCGCGACTGCTGTTGCGAGCGCTGGAAAAAGCCCAGGCCGAGACGTTGTGCGCCCTTGCCAACGGGCCGAACGTTGCCGACAACACGGCCAGCATTCCGTCGCCGTACACGCTGGAAGACGCCCATGGTTTTATCGACGGCATGCAGGAAAAATTTCGTTCCCTGGGCTTGATTAGCCTGGGCATGCATCGGCGTGACATAGACGCGTTGGTGGGCATCGTTAGCCTGCGCATCAACGCTACTCATCACTACGGGCACTTGGGTGGCTGGGAGTCTCGGTCATGAGCGGCGAGATTGATCTTGGCCGCCGCCGGGTACTTGCCGGGCTGGCGGTGGCTACCACGTTTTCGATTCTCAGCCCGTTCGCCCGCAGTGCGGGAGTCGACTATCCGTTCACCTTGGGCGTGGCGTCTGGCGATCCGCTGCCAGATGGCTTTGTGATCTGGACACGCCTGGCGCCGTTGTTCAATGCGGTCGATGGCCAGGGTGGCTTGAGGCGTGCGGTGCCGGTGCGTTGGCGAGTGGCCAGCGATGCGGCGATGACACGCATTGTGCGCCAGGGCGAGGTGATGGCCACCGAGCGGTTTGCCCATTCGGTGCATGTGGAGGTCGCGGGGTTGGTGGCGGGCAGGCCGTATTGGTACCAGTTCGAGGGGCTGGGGGCGCAGAGCCCGGTGGGGCAGTCGCGTACGGCGCCGCCACGGGATGCGATGGCATCGGCGCATGTGGGGTTTGTTTCCTGCTCGCACTGGGAGCGTGGTTATTTCAGCGCCTATCGCCACCTGGCGGCGGAGCAACCCGACCTGGTGTTCTTCCTCGGCGACTACATCTATGACAATTCCTATGCGGCCGATTCGGGCAAGATCATTCGTCCCCATGGCAGTGGCAATGCGGTGAGCCTGACGGACTACCGCAACCGCTACGCCCTGTACAAGACCGATCCGGACCTGCAGGCGCTGCACGCCGCGGCCCCCAGCGTGGCCACCTGGGACGATCATGAGGTGCAGAACGACTACGCCAACCGCTGGTCCCAGGACCCCAGGATTCCAGTGGCACAATTTCTCCAGCAACGGGCAGCGGCCTACCAGGCGTTCTACGAACATATGCCGCTGCGCGCCAGCAGCCTGCCCCACGGCTCGGACATGCGTATCTACCGACGCCTGGACTACGGACGATTGGCGCGTTTCCACGTACTCGACGGCCGCCAGTATCGCTCCGAACAACCGTGCATCCTCGCCAATGGCAGCCACCAGGGGCATGTAGCGGCCAATACTTGCGCCGACTTGCGTGACCCAGGGCGCACGATGCTGGGGTGGCAGCAGGAGGCCTGGCTGGACCAGGGCTTCGCCCAGTCCAAGGCGCAGTGGAATGTGATCGCCCAGGACCTGCTGGTGGCACCGCTGACCCAACGCGACCTGACCAGCCACATGCCTGGGCGCTGGACCGATGGGTGGGATGGCTATATGGCTAATCGTTCGCGGATGCTGGCGTCCATCGAGCGTCATCGGGTCAAGAACCCGGTGTTCTGGGGCGGCGATATCCATTCGTTCTGGGCCACGGACCTGCATGCCGATGGCGATCGCCCGGATTCACCGGTCGTCGCCACCGAGTTTGTCGGCACGTCGGTGACGTCCGACGGGCCGCCCTATGACGCCTTCACCCAGATCCTGCCGCTGAACCCCCATGTGAAGTTTTTCGACAGTCGCCAGCGGGGCTATGTGTCGGTGGCATTGGAGGCGCGAAAGATGCTGACGAACTTTCGGGTGATTACCGATCCGCGCGACCCGGCAGCCACCGTTTCGACGCTCAAGTCGTTTGTAGTGGAGCCGGGGCGGGCGGGGGCGATCATGGTCTAGGGCGTGCTTTTATCGCTGAGTTTGCCGCTGATGCGTTGTGTCAGTTGATTTCGTAGCGAACGGACAACGCGCCCTTTTTCTCCGACAGCGCCAGGATCGTCACCTGGCCCAGCTCGCTCAACGCTTGCACATGGGTACCGCCGCAGGCATAGGCGGGCAGTTCGCCAAAGCCGACTTCCCGGGTGCCATCTTCCAGCGTCATATGGCGCGGGAAGTCGGCGGCGATCCATTGGTTGACCTGCTGCTGAATGGCTTCGGCGTCCATGGTCTGGGCCTGTTCGCCACGAATAAACGTGATCTTGCCTTCGCCTGGCCAATGGTGCGCCTTGATCGGCATCCAGCCGAGTGTTTCGCCGACATTGCCGATCAAGTGGCCGGCGGAATGCAGGCGGGTATGCAGGGTGCGACGTTGCTCATCGACCCGCGCCGTGATCGGGCCCGGTTCCACCGGCTGGTCGACATAGTGCACCACGCGATCGGCCTCTTGGGTGACCCGCACTACCTGACTGCCGCCAAGCCAGCCCGTGTCGAACGGTTGGCCACCGCCCTGGGGGTGGAAAATCGTCGATAGCAGGATGACGGCAAATTGCCCTGCGTGCGGCGTGCAGCTCAGCACTTCAAGCTCGGCGGTGAGGTGGTCGTGGGTGAAAAACAGGCGCTCGGTCATTCTCTACATCCGCATCAAGGTTCTGCGGGCAGTATAAATAGTGCGTGAATGAGTGATAATCCGCTGAATTATCAATGGACCTGTGCGTCATGAGCATCAATCTTCCCTTGCCGCTGCTGGGTGAAATGGCGATCTTCGTCAAAGTGGTGGAAGCCGGCAGTTTCTCCGCAGCGGCGCGGCAATTGAGTGTTTCGCCGTCGGCGGTGAGCCGGAGTATTTCGCGACTCGAACAGGCGCTGGCGACTCGCCTGTTGCAGCGCACCACGCGCAAGTTGCGTTTGAGCGAGGGCGGCGAAGAAGTGTTCAAGCGTTGCCAGGAGATGGTCAACGCGGCGCGCTCGGTGATGGAAATCAGCGGCCAGTTCACCCACGAGCCCGAGGGCCTGGTGCGGGTCAGCGTGCCCAAGGCGGTGGGGCGTTTTGTGGTGCATCCGCATATGCCGGAGTTTCTGCGGCGTTATCCCAAGGTGGATGTGCAACTGATCCTGGAGGATCGGCATGTGGACCTGATCGACGACAACGTCGACCTGAGCATCCGCATCACCGACAGCCCGCCGCCTGGGCTGGTGGGGCGGCAACTGCTGCCCATCGAGCACTTGCTGTGCGCGACACCCCAGTATCTGGCCGAGCACGGCACGCCTGGCCATCCCCAGGATTTGTTAGGACACAGTTGTATCTACCTGGGGGAAACCCCGGGGGATTCACGCTGGAAATTTCGCCAGGGCGGCAGGGCGGTGACGGTCGGCGTGCGTGGGCGTTATGCGGCAAACCACACGGGCGTGCGGCTCGATGCCGTGTTGCAGCATGTGGGGATTGGCAGCTTGCCGTATTTCACCGCGCGGCATGCCTTGGAGGAAGGGCGCTTGGTGCAGGTGTTGCCCGCGTGGGACTTTATTGCGTCCTACCATGGCCAGGCGTGGTTGCTGCATTCGCCAACGCGGTATCTGCCGCCGAAGTTGCGGGTGTTTATCGATTATCTGGTGGCGTGCATGGCGAAGGAGCCGACGTTGAGCCCCCGCTGAATCTCTGACCTAGCGCTGTCGCACAGCAAACTGGAAACCCTGTGGCGAGCGGGCCTGTTGTGGCGAGCGGGCTTGCCACAACAGGCCCGCTTGCCACAATAAGCCCGCTTGCCACAACGGGCCGCTCGCCGTAAAAAAGCCGTCATTTAAGAAGATATTTTAATTCTTAATCATCAGTGACTTATTTGAGGGTTGAGGGGCTTGCTCCCACCTTCAGTTCAGCAGTGCCTTGAAGGATCAGTGCTTGCTCTGGTCCTGTGGCATGGCCAGCAGTTGCTTTTCCTGGTTCCAGTCGAACGGTTCGTCGTTCTGTTCGGCTTCGAAGCGACGTTCTTCCAGGGCCTGGTACAGGTCCAATTCTTCGTCGGGCATGAAGTGCAGGCAGTCGCCGCCAAAGAACCACAGCAGGTCGCGCGGCACCAGGTGGGCGATCTGCGGGTAGCGCAGGATGACCTGGCTCATCAGGTCCTGGCCCAGATACTGGCTTTCGATCGGGTCGATCGGCAGCAGGGCGCGCAGTTCGTCAAAGCGTTCGAGGAACAGGGTGTGGCTTTCCTCGGGCACCTGTTCGGCTTCGCCGACGGCAACCAGGATACTGCGCAGGTGGTCGAGCAAGACGAGATGATCGGCAACGACGTTGGACACGAGATAAGTCCTCTAAAGCAAAAACGGGCGCAGGAGTATATAGCCCCAGCGCCCGTTTTTATATGACCGCTGGACTCAGCGGACCTTGCCCTCTGCCTGGGCCAGTTCTTCCTTGCTGAAATCATCCACGTCGATCACCTTGCGCCGTGCCGCCTCGGCGTCGCGCAGGGTCTGCGCTTCGGCCGGTTGCAGCACCCCGGCGTGCAGCGCCGCGTCGATGGCAGGCTCGCCGGCCGTTGGCTTGACCTGGCCGCTCTTGAGCGCAGCATGCAGTTTCTTTTGCAGCGGATGACTGGCGCCGAGCAGGTCGTAGGCGTGTTGCAGGGCGCCTACGGGATCGTCCACCGATTGCGGGCGATAGCAGCCGGCCAGCAACTCCTCGAGCGTCGGGTCGCCCTTGGCGCGGCCGATGACCGCGGCCACCTCGGCATCCAGCGCATCGGATGGCCCCGTATGGCGACGGCCGAACGGGAATACGATCACCCGCAGCAGGCAGCCAAGCACCTTGCTCGGGAAGTTGCTCAGCAGTTCATCCAGTGCGCGCTCCGACTCGCCGAGGCTTTCCTCCATGGCCCAGGTGAACAGCGGTTCGAGGTGGTCCGGCGAATTCAGGTCGTGGTAACGCTTGAGCGCCGCCGAGGCCAGGTACATATGGCTCAGCACATCACCCAGGCGCGCCGACAGGCGTTCGCGGCGTTTCAATTCGCCGCCCAGCAGCATCATGCTCAGGTCGGCGAGCAGCGCGAACGCGGCGGCCTGGCGGTTCAGCGCACGGAAGTAGCGCTGGCTCAAACGGTTGCCCGGGGCTTTTTCGAAATGCCCGACACCGAGGTTGAGTACCAGGGTGCTGGCCGCGTTGCTCACGGCAAACCCGATGTGCTGCATCAGCAGGCCGTCGAACTCCTTCAGGGCCTGGTCGTGGTCTTCGCGACCGGCCAGGGCCATTTCCTTGAGCACGAAGGGATGGCAGCGAATCGCGCCCTGGCCGAAGATCATCAGGTTGCGCGAGAGGATATTCGCGCCCTCCACGGTGATGAAGATCGGTGCCCCCTGCCAGCTGCGACCCAGGTAGTTGTTCGGGCCCATGATGATGCCCTTGCCACCGTGTACGTCCATGGCGTGGCTGATGCACTCGCGGCCGCGCTCGGTCAGGTGGTACTTGAGGATCGCCGACAGCACCGAGGGTTTTTCCCCGAGGTCGACGGCATTGGCGGTGAGCATCCGCGCACTGTCCATCAGCCACGCATTGCCGCCGATACGTGCCAGGGCTTCCTGGATACCTTCGAAGGCCGACAGCGGTACGTTGAACTGTTCGCGCACCTGGGCGTATTGGCCGGTGACCAGGCTGGTGAACTTGGCGGCGCCGGTGCCGACGGCGGGCAGGGAGATCGAGCGGCCTACCGACAGGCAGTTCATCAACATCATCCAGCCCTTGCCGAGCATTTCCTGGCCGCCGATCAGGAATTCCAGGGGGATGAACACATCCTTGCCCGAGTTGGGGCCATTCATGAATGCCGCGCCCAGGGGGAGGTGGCGGCGGCCGATGTTGACCCCGGGCGTATCGGTCGGGATCAGCGCCAGGCTGATGCCGAGGTCTTCTTCTTCACCCAGCAGGTGGTCCGGGTCATGGGCCTTGAAGGCCAGGCCGAGCAGGGTCGCGACAGGGCCGAGGGTGATGTAGCGTTTTTCCCAGTTCAGGCGCAGGCCCAGGGTTTCCTTGCCTTCCCATTCACCCTTGCAGATCACCCCGGTGTCGGGCATGGCGCCGGCGTCGGAGCCCGCCAGCGGGCCGGTGAGGGCGAAGCACGGAATATCGTCGCCACGGGCCAGGCGTGGCAGGTAGTGGTTGCGTTGTTCGTCGGTGCCGTAGTGCAGCAGCAGTTCGGCCGGGCCGAGGGAGTTGGGCACCATCACCGTGGAGGCCAGGTCGCCGCTGCGGGTGGCGAGCTTCATGGCCACCTGGGAGTGGGCGTAGGCGGAGAAACCCTTGCCGCCATATTCCTTGGGGATGATCAGGGCGAAGAAACCGTGGGTCTTGATGTGCTCCCAAGCCGCGGGTGGCAGGTCCATGGTCTGGCCGATTTCCCAGTCGCTGACCATGGCGCAGAGTGCTTCGGTGGGGCCGTCGATGAAGGCCTGCTCTTCTTCGGTCAGTTGCGCCTTGGGGTAGGCCAGCAGTTTGTCCCAGTCGGGGCGACCACTGAACAGTTCGCCGTCCCACCACACGGTGCCCGCATCGATCGCGTCGCGCTCGGTCTCGGACATCGGCGGCAGGACTTTCTGGAACCAGCTGAACAGCGGCTTGGTGAAGTATTGGCGGCGCAGGTCTGGCAGCAGCAGCGGCGCGGCGACAAGGGCGATCAGCACCCAGAAGATCAGCAGCAGCCAACCCGGTGCGTGGCTCCAGGCGCCCATCGCCAGCAGGTAAACGGCGACCACGCCCAGGGCGGGCAGGGGCGCGGTGCGGCGGTGTGCCAGGTAGGCAATGCCGACCACCAGAACCAGTATCCACAACAACAGCATATTCAATCCTCCATGAAACCAGGGGCAAAACCACCATTGAGCTTAGTCGGCATCCGAGAAAGCGCGGTGATCAGGCGTTACGAGTGGTACTGGGAACACCGTGGGATCACCGATCACCAGGCGCCGACATTTGGCCGATTCGTCGTTATCTCCATGGCACACCTGTCGTTAAACTCCAGGCTTCCCTCGGAGATCAAGCTCATGGATACGTACCTGAGTCCCAGCCGCTTCATCGATAGTGACCACCCTGCCGTGGTGGAGTTCGCCGAAAAACACCGCGGTACCCGCACGGTTTTAAGTGACCAGGCAGTCGCCCTGTATTACGCCGTACGGGAGGCGGTGCGCTACAACCCCTACACCTTCAGCCGCGACCCAGGCACCTTGAACGCCAGCTTCGCCCTGGCGGCTGGCGAAAGCTATTGCGTGCCCAAGGCCACCTTGCTCGCCGCCTGTGCGCGGCACTGCGGCATTCCCGCGCGCATCGGCCTGGCGGACGTGCGCAATCATCTGTCGACGCCGCGCCTGATTGCGCTGCTCAAAAGTGATGTGTTCGCCATGCACGGCTACACCGAGCTTTATTTGAACGGCCGCTGGGTCAAGGCGACGCCCGCGTTCAACCAGCAATTGTGTGAGCTGTTCGATGTGCCGCCGCTGGAGTTCGACGGGATCAATGACAGTGTTTTCCATGCGTTCAACCGCCAGGGGCAACGCTCGATGGAATACGTGGTGGATCATGGGCAATTTCCCGATGTGCCCGAGGCTTTCTTCTTCGCCCATCTCCAGCAGTGTTACCCGCACCTGTTTACCGACGACATGCCGAGCCTGCTGGGCGATCTGCGCAGTGATTTAAGCCGCGCGTGAAGCGGCGTATGCTGCTGCGTTCATCCAGCCATGTTCATTCACAATAAGGCACGGTCATGCTGAAAATCTGGGGTCGTAAAAATTCATCAAACGTCAGGAAAGCACTGTGGTGCGCCGAGGAACTCGGCCTGGACTATGAGGCAATTGATGCGGGCGGGGCTTTTGGCGTGGTCGACACGCCGCAATACCGGGCGTTGAACCCCAATGGCCGGGTGCCGGTGATCGAAGACGGCGATTTTGTCCTGTGGGAGTCCAACACCATCGTGCGTTACCTCTGCGCCAAGCAGGCGTCGAGCTGGTACCCGAGCGACCTGAAGGCGCGGGCCAACGCGGAAAAATGGATGGATTGGACCACGTCGACCCTCGCCGAACCGTTCAAGAGCGTGTTCTGGGGCATTGTGCGCACGCCCGCTGACAAACAGAACTGGGACACCATCCACGCCGGGCGCCAGGCCTGCATCGATGCGCTCAAAACCGTCGACCAGGCCCTTGCCACCCAACCCTACCTGTCAGGTAATGAGATCGGCATGGGTGATATCCCCCTGGGCTGCTTTATCTACGCCTGGTTTGAAATGCCCATCGAACGCCCTTCGATGCCCCATCTAGAGGCCTGGTACCAGCGCCTGCAACAACGGCCGGCCTACCGCAAAGCGGTCATGACCGCGTTGACTTAATACTGACTATTAATACAGGTGACTGTACTTGTGCGGCGCGGGCAAGCACCATGCTTGTCATGCGCCGCCGTTGAACTACGTGGGCTGCGCCCTCATCTATTGTTCCTATTCCCTTCTTTGGTGCGTATTCCGATATGAGTTCCGCTCTGTCCATCCGGCAGCTAACCAAAACCTACGGCAACGGTTTCCAGGCCCTGAGTGGTATCGATCTGGACGTTGCCGAAGGTGATTTCTTCGCCTTGCTTGGCCCCAACGGTGCCGGCAAATCCACCACCATCGGTATCCTTTCGACCCTGGTCAACAAGACCAGCGGCACGGTGAATATTTTTGGCCATGACCTGGACCAATCCCCGGCGGCGCTCAAGCGTTGCATCGGTGTGGTGCCCCAGGAATTCAACTTCAACCAGTTTGAAAAGACCTTCGACATTGTCGTGACCCAGGCCGGTTACTACGGCATTCCGGCGAAAATCGCCAAGGAACGCGCCGAACAGTACCTGACCCAGCTGGGCCTGTGGGACAAGCGCGACGTGCCTTCGCGTTCGCTCTCCGGCGGTATGAAGCGGCGCCTGATGATCGCCCGCGCGCTGGTGCACGAACCGCGCCTGTTGATCCTCGATGAGCCCACCGCCGGGGTGGACATCGAACTGCGTCGTTCGATGTGGACCTTCCTCACCGAGCTGAACGAGAAAGGCATCACCATCATCCTCACCACCCACTACCTGGAAGAGGCCGAGCAACTGTGCCGCAACATTGGCATCATCGACCACGGCACCATCGTCGAGAACACCAGCATGCGTAACCTGCTGAGCCAGTTGCATGTGGAGACGTTCGTGCTCGACCTGAAAAACAACCTGTCGGTACCGCCGCAACTGGTTGGCTACCCGACTCGCCTGGTCGACGGCCACACCCTGGAAGTCCAGGTGGACAAAGCCATGGGCATCACTGCGTTGTTCAGCCAATTGGCGACCCAGAACATCGAAGTGTTGAGCCTGCGTAACAAAACCAATCGCCTTGAGGAGTTGTTCGTGTCCCTGGTGGAAAAAAACCTGGCGAAGGTGGCGGTATGAGTTCTGAACTGCAACCCAACCTCGTCGCACTGCAGACCATTGTCTATCGCGAAGTGAAGCGCTTCACCCGGATCTGGCCGCAGACCCTGCTGCCACCGGCGATCACCATGGTCCTGTACTTCGTGATCTTCGGTAACCTGATCGGCCGGCAGATCGGCGACATGGGTGGCTTCACCTATATGGAGTACATCGTGCCCGGCCTGATCATGATGTCGGTGATCACCAACTCCTACGGCAACGTGGTCTCCAGTTTCTTCGGCAGCAAATTCCAGCGTTCCATCGAAGAACTGATGGTCTCGCCGGTGTCGCCACACACCATCCTGATCGGCTACACACTGGGTGGCGTGCTGCGAGGCTTGATGGTCGGTGTGATCGTGACCTTGCTGTCGCTGTTCTTCACCCACCTGCAAGTGCACCACCTGGGGGTCACCCTGTTGGTGGTGGTGCTGACGGCGACGATCTTCTCGTTGCTGGGGTTTATCAACGCAGTATTTGCACGCAACTTCGACGATATCTCGATCATCCCGACGTTCGTGCTGACCCCACTGACCTACCTGGGCGGAGTGTTCTACTCCATCACCTTGCTGCCGCCGTTCTGGCAGACCGTGTCCCTGGCCAACCCGGTGCTGCACATGGTCAACGCGTTCCGCTACGGCATCCTTGGGGTGTCGGACATCAAGATCAGCGTGGCGATCACCTTCATGATCGTGGCCACGGTGGTGTTGTATATCGGTTGCGCGAAGTTGCTGGTGAGCGGGCGCGGCATGCGTACCTGAGCACCGACCTGAACGTGGGGAAAAATGGGGGAGGGGGCTTGCTCCCGATAGCGGTGGATCAGTCAGTGCAAGGCTGACTGTCAGGCCGCTATCGGGAGCAAGCCCCCTCCCACATTTAGATGTGTGTCAGGCCTGCAATGCCAGCTCGATCAGCTCGTGCAGTTCTTCAACCGTCAGCGGTGTGCTCGAGAACAGAATACGAAACACCGTCGGTGCCGCCAGCAGGTTGATCAGGTGATCCACGCTGGGCGGTGGCGGCGTGTCGTGCGGGTAGCGATCGACAATCGCCTGGAACTGCCCGCTGAGGATGCTCACGCAGTACCCAGGCGTCGCCCGGCACTGCACATCGCGCATCATGTTGCGCCCCGGCTCCGAATTCATTTCATCCAGGTATTGCTCGGCCCAGGCTTGCAGGTCGCCACGCAGGCTGCCGGTGTTGGCCGGCTCGCTGTCGGGGCGCATGCGGGCCAGGGCCACGTCCGCGAGCAACACGGAGAGGTCGCCCCAGCGTCGGTAGATGGTTGAGGGGGTGACGCCCGCGCGCGCGGCAATCATCGGCACGGTGACACTGGAACGCTCATGGGTTTCCAGCAGTTCACGCACCGCCGAATGGACGGACTCTTGTACCCGGGCACTGCGGCCCCCCGGGCGGAGGCCTTCTTTTATCGCCATGGGTGTGACCTTAACACAAAGAATTTGCTTTAAGCCCTGATCGGTCGCACACTGCGCAAAAGCAAAATATTAGCTTTAGCGGAGCGTGCCCATGTCCAACCTGACTTCACACCGTTCCAGCCTGGTGTTCCTGGCGATCACTTTGCTGACGTTCCTGGCGGCTTCCAGCGCGCCGACGCCGTTGTATCACCTGTATCAGGAGGGCCTGCATTTTTCAGCGGGCATGCTGACCCTGATCTTCGGGGTATACGCTTTGAGCCTGCTGGTGGCGTTGCTGACCGTAGGTTCGCTGTCGGACCACCTGGGGCGCAAGCCGGTGATCTTCACCGCACTGCTCCTCGAGATGCTGGCGATGCTGCTGTTTATCCATGAAGACAGCGTGGCCTGGCTGATCGCCGCGCGGACCCTGCAAGGTTTCGCCACCGGCATGGCCACGGCGGTACTGGGTGCCGCGCTGCTCGATACCGACCGCCAGCACGGGCCGCTGATCAACAGCGTCGCGCCCTTGCTGGGGATGGCGTGTGGCGCCATGGGGTGCAGCCTGCTGGTGGAATTCGCGCCGTTTCCCACCACCTTGATCTACTGGACACTCTTGAGCCTGATGGTGTTGCAGGCCGTGTATGTGTGGCGCCTGCCGGAAACCGTCAGTCGGATCCCTGGCGCGTTGGCCTCGTTGTGGCCCACCTTGCATGTGCCGCTCCAGGCGCGCCGCGCGCTGTGGATTGCGCTGCCGGTGGATATCGCAGTGTGGGCCATGGGCGGGTTCTATCTGTCCCTGGCGCCTTCGCTGGTGCGGGCGGCCACGGGGTCGACGTCCAATCTGATCGGCGGCGGGCTGGTAGCGGTGTTGACCTTGAGCGGTGCGCTGATGATTTTCAGCCTGCGCAATCGCCCGGCGGACAAGACCTTGCGCCTGGGCGCCGTGTTGCTGGCGGTGGGCGTCGCGCTGATCCTCAGTGCCGTGCACGCTGCCAGCCTGCCGTTGTTTTTCCTTGCGACGCTGATCGCCGGCAGTGGTTTTGGGGCCGGGTTCCTCGGCGCCTTGCGCAGCGTTGTACCATTGGCCTTGCCCCATGAGCGCGCCGGCTTGATGTCGGCGTTCTACGTCCTGAGTTACCTGGCGTTCTGTGTGCCATCGCTGTTGGCGGGCAACCTGACGCGCACCTTCGGGTTGATCGCGACCACCGATGCGTATGGCGTGTCGCTGATCGTGCTGGCACTCAGTGCCTTGGCGGCGCTGCTGCTGCAGGATTACACCCGCACCAAGGCGACATCGAGCCCGTGATGCGCTCATAATCGGCGATCTCCGACCGCCTTGAGATTCAAGCATGAAGATCATCCGCAGCAAGGACTTCACCGGCAGCCGCGCCTGGGAGGCGCTGGATATCGCCAACATGAACGGCATCACCACCCGTTTGCACTGGACCGACCAGCCGTACCGCTGGCATGTCAACGATGGTGAGGAAGTGTTCGTGGTGCTCGATGGCCGGGTGCATATGCACTACCGCGACGGTGGCATGGAGCAGGTGGCTGAGTTGGCCGTGGGCGACATTTTCTACGCCGGCGTCGGCACCGAACATGTGGCGCATCCCCAGGGCCCTGCGCGCATCCTGGTGATCGAAAGCGAAGGCAGCGTTTGAGCGCATATCGGTAAAATAGATAATAGTTAGAGATATTACCCGTTATATAGATATTCGATCAGGTTCTACCATGGCCTCAACCTCATGCGAGGAAGAGGATTGCCATCATGACCTGCTCGAATACCATCAGCTACAAGCCCTTCAGTCACCTGGCCCGTCCCCGGGAAGTGATTCGCCAGTTCACCCCCAACTGGTTTGCCGCGACCATGGGCACCGGCGTGCTTGCGCTGGCCCTGGCTCAATTACCGTTCGACCTGCCGGGTTTGCGCGCCATTGCCGAAGGGCTGTGGCTGTTCACCATAGGCTTGTTCCTGCTGTTCAGTGCCCTGTATGCGGCGCGTTGGGTGATGTTTTTCCACGAGGCCCGGCGGATTTTCGGGCACTCCACCGTCTCGATGTTCTTCGGCACTATCCCCATGGGCCTGGCGACCATCCTTAACGGATTGTTGTTGTTCGGCCTGCCACGCTGGGGGAGTGATGTGCTGCCCCTGGCCGAGCTGCTCTGGTGGCTGGATGTGGCCATGTCCCTGGCCTGCGGCGTGCTGATCCCGTTCATGATGTTCACCCGCCAGGAACACAGCATCGACCAGATGACCGCCGTATGGCTGTTGCCGGTGGTCGCGGCCGAAGTGGCGGCGGCCAGTGGTGGCCTGCTGGCGCCGCACCTGGTCGACGCCCATTCGCAACTGGTGATGCTGGTGACCAGCTACGTGCTGTGGGCGTTCTCCCTGCCGGTGGCGTTCAGTATCCTGACCATCCTGATGCTGCGCATGGCCTTGCATAAATTGCCTCACGCCAATATGGCCGCATCGAGCTGGCTGGCCCTCGGCCCCATCGGTACCGGTGCCCTGGGTATGTTGGTGCTGGGCGGCGATGCGCCGGCGATCTTTGCCGCCAATGGCTTGCCCGGCGTCGGTGAAATGGCCAACGGCCTGGGCCTGGTGGCGGGTATGACCCTGTGGGGCTTCGGCTTGTGGTGGATGCTGATCGCGGTGCTGATCACCCTGCGTTACCTGCGCGCCGGTATCCCGTTCAACCTGGGGTGGTGGGGTTTTACCTTCCCGCTGGGGGTATATGCCCTGGCCACGTTGAAGCTGTCGAGCCTGTTGCACCTGGGCTTCTTCAGCGCATTTGGCAGTGTGCTGGTGGGCGCGTTGACGCTGATGTGGCTGGTCGTTGCCAAGCGCACTGTGCAGGGCGCCTATAAAGGTGAGCTTTTTGTTTCGCCGTGTATTGCAGGACTAGGGAATAAGTAAGCGCGATTAGGTAAAGTCGTGGCCTGATCAATAACAGGCCACGCAGGAACACGGACGATGAGCCACCCCTCACAATTCACCTTGCTGCGCACACGGCGTTTCCTGCCGTTTTTCATCACCCAGTTGCTGGGCGCCTTCAACGACAACATCTTCAAGCAATCGCTGATCCTGGCGATTCTCTACAAGCTCACCATCGACGGTGACCGTTCGATCTGGGTCAACCTGTGCGCGCTGTTGTTCATCTTGCCCTTCTTCCTGTTCTCGGCGCTGGCCGGCCAGTTTGGCGAGAAATTCAACAAGGATGCGTTGATCCGCGCGATCAAGATTGGCGAGATTGTGATCATGGCCGTCGGCGCGACGGGCTTTATGTTCAATCACCTGGAACTGATGCTGCTGGCGCTGTTCGCCATGGGCACGCACTCGGCGCTGTTCGGCCCGGTGAAGTATTCGATCATGCCCCAGGCCCTGCACGACGATGAATTGGTGGGCGGCAACGGTCTGGTGGAGATGGGCACGTTCCTGGCGATCCTGGCCGGCACCATTGGCGCAGGGATCATGATGTCTTCCACCCACTATGCGCCGGTGGTGTCGGCGGCGATCGTCGGCGTGGCGGTGCTGGGTTACCTGGCCAGCCGCAGCATTCCGCGCGCGGCGGCGTCCACCCCGCAACTGCGCCTGGACTGGAACATCTTCAGCCAATCCTGGGCGACTTTGCGCCTGGGCTTGGGCCAGACCCCGGCGGTGTCGCGCTCCATCGTCGGTAACTCATGGTTCTGGTTTGTCGGCGCGATCTACCTGACGCAAATCCCAGCCTATGCCAAGGAGTGGTTGTACGGCGACGAAACCGTGGTGACGCTGATCCTTACGGTGTTCTCGGTGGGCATCGCCCTGGGCTCGATGCTGTGCGAAAAACTCTCCGGGCGGAAGGTGGAGATCGGCCTGGTGCCGTTTGGCTCCTTTGGCCTTACCGTGTTCGGCCTGCTGCTGTGGTGGCATTCGGGCGGCTTCCCGCAGAACGTCCAGGCCAATGACTGGCTGGCGGTGCTCAGCTACGGCCAGGCGTGGTGGGTGTTGTTGGATATCCTCGGCCTGGGGGTGTTTGGCGGATTCTATATCGTGCCGCTGTATGCACTGATCCAGTCGCGCACCGCCGAGCACGAACGAGCGCGGGTGATCGCCGCCAACAACATTCTCAACGCGCTGTTCATGGTGGTCTCGGCGATTGTCTCGATCCTGCTGCTGAGCGTGGCCAAGTTGTCGATTCCTGAGCTGTTCCTGGTGGTGTCGTTGCTCAACATCGCGGTCAACGCCTACATCTTCAAGATCGTCCCCGAGTTCACCATGCGCTTCATGATCTGGCTGCTCAGCCACTCCATGTATCGCGTGGAGCATCGCAACCTTGAGCTGATCCCGGATGAAGGCGCGGCGTTGCTGGTGTGTAACCACGTGTCGTTTGTCGATGCGCTGTTGATTGGCGGCGCGGTGCGTCGGCCGATTCGCTTCGTCATGTACTACAAGATCTACCGCTTGCCGGTGCTGAATTTTATCTTCCGCACCGCGGGGGCGATCCCGATTGCCGGGCGCAATGAGGATATCCAGATCTACGAAAAAGCCTTCACGCGGATTGCCCAATACCTGAAGGACGGAGAGTTGGTGTGTATCTTCCCGGAAGGCAAGTTGACGGCTGACGGCGAGATGAACGAGTTCCGTGGTGGCGTGACGCGCATTCTTGAGGAGACCCCGGTGCCGGTGATCCCGATGGCGTTGCAGGGGTTGTGGGGGAGTTTCTTCAGTCGCGATCCGAACAAAGGCTTCTTCCATCGCATCTGGTCGCGCGTCGTGCTGGTGGCGGGTGAGCCGGTGGAGGGTCCGACGCCTGCGAGATTGCAGGAGGTCGTTGGCGCTTTGCGGGGGAGTGTCAGGTAGTTCTGTGCTGGATGTACCGGCCTCATCGGGGCATGCCCCCTCCCACATTTGATCACGTTGTTCTGACGATCGCGGTCTAGTGTGGGAGGCGGTGCGACGATTCGACTTGCCCCCGATGGTGGTAGTGGCCTAAGCGCTGATCTTGAGCCCGACAAGCCCGCAAATGATCAACGCCACACTGGCCAGCCGGAACAACGCCATGGATTCCCCGAACAGGATAATCCCGGCAATCACCGTGCCCACCGCTCCCACGCCAGTCCAGATGGCATAGGCGGTGCCCAGCGGCAGCTCCTTCATGGCCAGGCCAAGCAGGCCGAGGCTGATGGCCATGGCGGCAATCGTCAGCGCCGTGGGCAGCGGCTTGCTGAAACCGTCGGTGTACTTCAGGCCGACGGCCCAGCCGACTTCAAACAAGCCGGCAAACAATAGAATGATCCAGGACATGATGACCTCCCTTGCAAAAGCGGGGTCGTCCCCTGATGTGCGCTCGAGAGCGTCGCGAGGTCGTCCCCGCGAAGCTCGGTAGAGTGCCGAAAATGGATCATGCGATCAAGTTTGCGGGGTGTTTTCCAGCATGCGACGGTCTTCCTTCTCGCTCATGCGGCGGAAGTAGGTCGATAGCAACGCCCCGGAAATATTGTGCCAGACACTGAACAGCGCGCTCGGCACCGCCGCCAACGGAGAAAAGTGCGCGCTGGCCAATGCGGCGCCCAGCCCGGAGTTCTGCATGCCCACCTCCAGCGCCAGCGACTTGCGTTGGGCTAATGGCAGTTTGAACACGCGGCCGGTGAAGTAGCCCAGCAGGTAGCCGAAGCTGTTATGCAACATCACCACGGCCATGATCAGCAGGCCCGATTCGGCGATCTTCGCCTGGCTCGCCGCCACTACTGCGGCGACGATGATCACGATGCTGACCACTGACACCAACGGCAGCACCTCCACCGCATGGTGCACCCGCTCGCCGAGCACGCGTTGCGCGACAACGCCGAGCACGATCGGCAGCAGCACCACTTGCAGGATCGACCAGAACAACTCCATGAACGACACCGGCAGCCAGGCCGAGGCCAGCAGCCAGATCAGCGCCGGGGTGAGCAGCGGGGCGAGGAGGGTGGTGACGGCGGCGATGGCCACCGACAGCGCCAGGTCGCCACGGGCCAGCCAGGTCATCACGTTGGATGAGGTGCCGCTTGGGCAGCAGCCGACCAGGATCACCCCAACGGCAATTTCCGGCGGCAGGTGGAAGGCCTGGCACAGCAGCCAGGCCACGCCCGGCATGATCACGAAGTGTGCGACTACGCCCAGGGCCACGCGCCACGGGTGGCGAGCGACTTCGGCGAAGTCTTCAAGTTTGAGGGTCAGCCCCATGCCGAACATCACCAGGCCCAGCAGCGGGACGATGGCGCTTTTCAGGCCGATGAACCCGTTGGGTTCGAAGAAGGCCAGCACGGCAAATATCAACACCCAGTAGGCGAAGGTATTGCCGACGAAGCGGCTCAAGGCGGCGAGTGCGCGCATGGGGGTGTCCTTTTTTATTCGATTTTTGAAATGCAAATGCGATCAAATGTGGGAGGGGCGGTGCGACGATTCGACTTGCCCCTCCCACATTTTGATCTTCACACGGCTTAGATGCCCTGCGGGGTTTCTTCGCCGCCGAGGGCTTCGATCAACGCCGGCAGGAAGTCACCGAAGGTCAGCATCATCAGGGTGAAGCTGGCATCCAGTTGGCCCAGGGCTTCTTCACCACCGTCCTGTTCCGCCTGGTCTTGCAGCAGGTCTTCGAACTTCAGGCGCTTGACGGTCATCTTGTCGTCGAGCATGAAGGACAGCTTGTCCTGCCAGGCCAGGGACAGTTGGGTCACGACTTTGCCGGTGCTCAGGTGCAGCTGGATTTCTTCGCTGGTCAGGTCCTGGCGCTTGCAACGCACGATGCCGCCGTCTTCGTGGGTGTCGCGCAGTTCGCATTCGTCGAGGACGAAGAAGTCATCGGCCGGTTTCTGGGTGGTGACCCAGTCGGTCATGATGGCGGTTGGCGCGGTTTTCACGGTGAGTGGGCGCACCGGCAGGGTGCCGATCACTTCACGCAGGGTGGAGAGCAGGTCTTCGGCGCGTTTCGGGCTGGCCGAGTTCACCAGGATCAGGCCCTGTTTCGGCGCGATGGCGGCGAAGGTCGACGAGCGGCGAATAAAGGCACGCGGCAGGAACGCCTGGATGATTTCATCCTTGATCTGGTCCCGTTCCTTTTTATAGACCTTGCGCATTTGCTCGGCTTCGATTTCCTCGACTTTCTCTTTGAGGGCATCACGCACTACGCTGCCCGGCAGGATGCGTTCTTCCTTGCGCGCGGCGATCAGCAGGAAGTCACCGCTGACGTGGACCAGGGGAGCGTCCTCGCCTTTACCGAAAGGCGCGACGAAACCGTAAGTGGTCAACTCCTGGCTTGCACATGGGCGCGCCAGTTTGGTGGCCATGGCCGCTTCCAACGCCTCGGCATCAACAGGCAGATCTTGGGTCAGGCGATAGATAAGCAGGTTCTTGAACCACATGGGGTGAGTCTCTCCTTTATACAAAGGGGGGCATTATTCTCTTGATAGCGGCTGAGGCCAACCCTGCCTAAGCCATTGGAAGCTATCAAAAAAAAGATTTAAGAAAGTGCTTGCCAGACCTGGGGTCGCTCCGTAGAATGCGCGCCACACCGAAACGAAGGGTGATTAGCTCAGCTGGGAGAGCATCTGCCTTACAAGCAGAGGGTCGGCGGTTCGATCCCGTCATCACCCACCATTCGCTTCAAGTGTTACGCGCAGCGGTAGTTCAGTCGGTTAGAATACCGGCCTGTCACGCCGGGGGTCGCGGGTTCGAGTCCCGTCCGCTGCGCCATATTCGGTCACCTGGAACGCTGAACGCCAGGTACCACAGGAAGCCCGCTCATCGAGCGGGCTTTTTTTGTGCCCGGGATTCAGCGCCCTGGTGGCGTCAGGGCGACGACGGTCCATTCTGATCAGCCTGATCCACGAGATCGACAACCTGCGTTCGCTGTGTGGTGAGGTCGATCGGCGGTACACTTTCGCGCACAATCTTCCGAATTAGCTTACTTCTCGCGCTTTTTCACGCGCGGTAGGGGACACCTCGAAGGCGGCAACATACGGTGAACATCGATACCCGCATCAAATTCCGCCACCTGGTGTGCTTTCTCGAAGTGGCGCGCCAGGGCAGTCTGGCGCGCGCCTCGGAAAAATTAGCGATCAGCCAGCCGGCGCTTTCCAAGACCCTCAAAGAACTCGAAACCCTGCTGACGGCCACTTTATTTATGCGCAGCAAAAGTGGCGCGGCGTTGACGGAAGCCGGAGTGGCTTTTTTGCGTTATGCCGGGCCGAGCGTACAAGCGCTGCGTGAAGGGGTGAACAGCCTGCGTTCCGGCGAGCACGAGCCCTTCACCGCCAGGCTCGGCGTGCTGTCCACTGTGGAAAGTTTGTTGGTGCCCGAGGTCGTCTGTCGTTTGCATGCCCGACATCCCGCGCTGATCGTGAGCGTGGTGACCGGGCCGAGCGCGTACCTGTTGTCGCAATTGCGGGTGGGGGAGCTGGACCTGGTGGTCGGACGCATGACGGACAGCCCGCAGATCCTTGGGCTGATTTTCGAGCATCTATACAGCGAATCCATGACCCTCGTGGTGCGTAACGGCCATCCGCTGTTGAGCGATCCACAGGCGCAGGAACATATCGAAGATTATCCGCTGGTGTTGCCGCAGGCAGGGACGACGATTCGCAAATTCGCCGACAGCTTGTTCGTGCAGCACAGTATCAATCCGCCGCGCCAGCGCCTGGAAACCCTATCGTTGATCTTGAGCCGGCGTTATGTGCAGTGCAGTCAGGCGATCTGGGTCGCGCCTTTCGATGCGGTCAGGCAGGACTTGAATCGAGGTGATCTGTTTGAGCTGGAGTTGGGAATTCGCGAACCGGGTGGTTCCGTGGGACTGTGCAGCAATCCTGCGTTGACGATGTCCTTGGCGGCTCAATGGTGCGTGGAGGTGCTGCGCGAGGTGGGCCAGGAATATCGCGAGGGTTTCTATCCATAACCATTTGGATATGGATAGGGTTGGTTTTTTCAATTTTGGATAGCGCCTCATCAAGGGACACTGGGTTGTTTATTGTTGTTTATACAATATTCATCCCTGATTTTTATCCATAATAAAAAGGAAACCGACATGTCTGATGCGGACAACAGCCGTTTCGTCATTCGTGACCGCAATTGGCACCCCAAAGCCCTGACGCCTGACTACAAAACCTCAATCCTGCGGTCCCCGCGCCAGGCCTTGGTGAGCATCCCGCAGTCCCAGTCGGAAGCCAGCGGCCCGGATTTTTCCCACTTGGAGATGGGGCATCACGATAACGATCTGTTGCTGAACTTCAACCACGGCGGCTTGCCCATCGGCGAGCGCATCATCGTCGCCGGTCGGGTGTGTGACCAGTATGGGAAGCCGATTCCCCATACCCTGGTGGAGATGTGGCAGGCCAACGCGGGGGGGCGCTATCGGCACAAGAAGGACAGCTATCTGGCGCCCATCGACCCTAACTTCGGTGGCGTCGGTCGTGCCTTGACCGACCGCGACGGCAACTACAGTTTCCGCACGGTCAAGCCTGGCCCGTATCCATGGCGCAATGGTCCCAACGACTGGCGTCCGGCGCATATTCACTTCTCCATCAGCGGCCCATCGATTGCCACACGATTGATCACCCAGTTGTATTTCGAAGGTGACCCACTCATCCCGATGTGCCCGATCGTCAAGTCGATCGCCAATCCGGATGCAGTGCAGAGCCTGATCGCAAGGCTTGATATGAGCATGGCCAATCCCATGGATTGCCTGGCTTATCGCTTTGATATCGTTCTGCGCGGTCAGCGCAAGACTCACTTCGAAAACCGCTGAGGAGGCCCGATCATGCCCGTTGAACTTCTACCTGAAACCCCGTCGCAAACCGCCGGTCCTTACGTGCATATCGGCCTGGCGCTGGAGGCGGCGGGCAACCCGCCCCGCGCGCAGGAAATCTGGAACGAAATGGCCAAGCCCGGTGCGCCGGGGGAGCACATCCTGTTGCTGGGCCATGTCTATGACGGCAACGGTCATCTGATCCGCGATGCGTTCCTGGAGTGTTGGCAGGCTGACCACGAAGGCGTTTACGACAGTGACTACAACCTGGAAAAGCCCTTCAACAGTTTTGGCCGTACGGCGACCACGGATACCGGCGAGTGGCAGATCCATACCGTCAAGCCGGGCACCGTGAAGAATGCTGCGGGTGTGCCGATGGCGCCGCACGTCAATGTTTCGCTGTTCGCGCGGGGCATCAATATCCACTTGCAGACCCGTGTGTACTTCGACGATGAAGCCCAGGCCAATGCCGTCGATCCCGTGCTGAATCTGATCGAACAGCCTCAACGCCGGGAGACGCTGGTCGCCAAGCGTTGCACGGTCGATGGCAAGTTGGCTTATCGTTTCGATATCCGCATACAGGGCGAAGAAGAAACGGTGTTCTTCGACTTCTGACGGGGCACACCCGTAAGCCCGCTCATTGAGCGGGCTTTTTGCTGTCTGGGGGTTAGAAGTCCCAGCGTGTGGTGACCATGAAGTTACGTGGCTCACCGTAGGCTGCGGAGTTATAGAAACCGATGTTGGTGTAGTAGGACTTGTCGAAGAGGTTGTTCACGTTCAGCGTCGTCGACAGGTTCTTGGTCACCTGGTAGCGCGTCATCAGGTCGACCAGCCAATAGGCGTCCTGGGAGAACTCTTCATACTGTGTGTGAGGGGTGTTGTAGATGTCCTGCCAGCCCATGCTCTGCCAGCGCACGCCGCCGCCGACGGTCAACTTGTCGAGGTTGCCCTTGAGTTTATAGGTGGTGTACAGCTTGATCTGGTCTTCAGGCTCGAAGGTGGAAATCTTCACATCCTTGTCATCGCGCACCACCTTGTGGGTGTAGCCAGCCTGGAGTTGCCAGCCGGGCGCAATCTCGCCGGACATCTCCACTTCATAACCCTTGGTGACGGCCTTGCTGCTCTTGTACGCATAGTTATTCGGGATCGGCGTCTGGTTGTTGTACTCATCATCCGAGAGCGCGCGATTGGATTCGTGGATTTCAAAGTAAGCCGCGCTGGCGTTTACGCGGCCGTCGAGGAAGTCCGCCTTCACGCCCAACTCCCAGTTCTGGCCTTCATCCGGTTCAAGCAGCTTGTTGTCGCGGTCGCGGTTGTAGTTTTCCTGCGGCATGAAGATATCGGTGTAGCTGGCGTAGACCGCATAGGTGTCGTTGAGGTCGTACACCGCGCCGATGTACGGCACGAAACGTCCGGACTCGCGGTAGTTGGGGTTATAGCCTGTGACCTGATAGTTGACCACGCGCCCGCCCAGCAGCAGCTTGAGGTCATCGGCCAGATTCAGGCGCGTGGTCATGTAGGCGCCGGTCTGTCGCACGGTGTCGTCGGTCAGCGATTGGGCGGTGCCCCAGTCCGGTTCGCGGGCGTTGCCGTGCCAGTTATTGAAGTCGACGATATTGGGGGAGAGGTTCCAGTAGCCCTTGCCTTTCCATTCCGAGGCACTGATCGAACCGCCCAGCACCAGCTCATGCTCGCGCCCGCCCAGGCTGAACGGGCCGCTCACATACAGGTCGGCGGAATCGCTGACCGTTTCCCCGGTGTACTTGCCCGAGGTGAGTTGCGCGGTGCCGTCGGGCTGTGGCTGGTCGCCCTGGATCGAGCCCATCAGCGCGTGGTAGCCATTGATCTTGTGGTCCAGTTGCAGTTTGCCGACCCAGCCGTTGCCCAGGTCATGTTCAAGCATGGCGAACACGGTGCGGGTGTATTGCTCCCAACTGCTCCAATCGGCGGCATTGTTGAACGAGCGCTTGACGCTGTTGCGCTCGCCGTTGGCGTTCATCAGTGGGAAGCTGCCGGACCACGACGAGGCGGTCGGCAGGCTGTCCTGGTAGTCGCCGCCGACGGTCAGCAGGGTGTCGGGTGACAGGTCGAATTCCATGATGCCGTAGTAGGTCGGGCTCTTGCGTGAGTAGCGGTCCATGAACGAGCGCTTGTCTTGATAGGCGGCGACTGCCCGGCCACGCACATTGCCGCTTTCGGTCATCGGGCCGCTGACGTCCAGCTCGCTGCGATAATTGTCCCAGGAGCCGGCGCCCAGGGTGGCATGCCCCTGGAAATCCGCGGTGGGTTTCTTGCGCACCAGGTTGATCGTTGCGCCCAGTGAGCCGGCGCCGGTGAGCAGGCCGGTGGCACCCTTGAGCACTTCGACGCGGTCATAGATCGCCATGTCGCTCAGGGTGTTGCCTGCCGAATAGGCGACGTTGCGCGCGGTCGAGGGGATGCCATCGTACTGGAAGTTGTTGATGGAAAAACCACGTGCGTAATAGTTGCTGCGCTCGGTGTCGAAGGCCGACACCGTGATGCCGGGGGTGTGGCGCATCACGTCGTCGACGTTGTTCAGGCCGAAATCGTCCATGTGCTTACGCGTGATGACGCTGACGGACTGCGGGGTTTCCTTGGGGGTCAACACCAGGCGAGTCGCGGTCGCAATGCTGCCGGGTGTGTAGGAGCTGCTGTCTTCGGTGACGTTGCCTAGTTGGTTGGCGGTGACCTGCGTCGGGCCCAATTCCATGACGCCATTGCTGCTAGTCGGCATGGGCTGCAGCGCATACACCTGGTCGCCCTTGACCGCGCGGTAGCCGCTGCCTTGCAGCAAGCGGTCAAAACCCTCCTGTGTGGCGTACTGCCCTTTCAGGCCGGGACCGTTGAGGCCTTCCAGTTCGTGAGACTGGAACACAATCGCCACGCCGGCCTGCTGGGCAAAGCGATTGAGTGAACTGCCCAGCGGTCCGGCGGGAATGTCATAGGTCTGTGCCGCGACGTTAACCGTGTCCGCCTGGGCCAGGTTGGCGGTCATCGCGCTCGCGGCCAGCATGGCCAGGGAAAACGGGGCGCTTTTCAGCAGGCCAAAGCGCCCGCGTGGGGAGGAGGGGGTGTGCATGGTGGCGGCAATCCTTTACGTGTCGAATTACCTTGCTTGACGGGCAGCCTCGAAAAAACCGGAAGCAAATGCGAATAATTATTTATTGGGCGTTTTGTCTAGGGCCACCCGGATCAGCCACGGCGTGTAGGTGTACACCTTGATCGGCAGGGTTTGTGCCAGTAATTGCAGGGCATGGTCGCTGTCATCCAGGGGGATCACGGCCGACACACGCAGGTTTTGCAGCGCGGCCCGATCAAATTGCAGGTGGCCGGCGCGATGCCGTGCGATCTCATCGAGGACCTCGGGTAATGGTCGGTTTTCCACCACCAGTTGATGGCGGCGCCAGGCGTCGTTGATGCTGGCCGGGTCAATGCGGCCGGCCAGGCGTACGCTGTTGGCGCTGACCAGCGCCTGGGAGCCGGCGTCGACTTCCAGGGTCTGCTGGGCATTGGCACTCTGTGCGGCCACCCGCGATTCCAGCATGCTGAGCACGGTGACATCGTCCTCACGCTTGACCACAAACCGTGTGCCCAGCGCCCGCAAGGTGCCTTGGGCCGTCTGCACGATAAACGGCCGCGCCGGGTCATGGGCCACCTCCACCAGGATTTCGCCTTGCAGCAGATCGATGCGTCGCTGGGTGGCATCGAAATGCAGGTTCGCCGCGCTGATACCGTTCAACGTCAGTGCCGAGCCGTCCGCCAAGTGCAAGGTTTGCCACTGGCCGGGACCGTTGCGCACGTCGGCCATCCACCGTTGTGGATAGGGACTGATCAGCAGCGCCGCTGCGGGAAGGGCCAAGCTGCAAGCGAGCAGCAGGGTGCGCATCGCGTGTTTATTGCGGCGCGATGGTTTATCGGCAAACGCCGCATCCAGGGCTGCCCGCGCCGGTGATTTTGTCTCGCGCAGGGCCTGCACCCTGACAATCACAGCCTCCATGCGCGCAGCGGCGGCGGCGTACCGCGGGCCTTGCTGTTTCCAGCTCTCGAACGCCAGGCGTTGGGCCTCGCTCAAGGGGCCTTCATGCAACTGCAGCTGCCATTCGGCGGCTTGTTCTTCGATGTGCTGTCGGGTATCGGGCATGGGCCGTCAGGTGTCCATGCTGTGGCCGCAATGCACCAGCGCCTGGATCAGGTACTTGCGCACGGTCCGTTCCGATAGCTTGAGTTGCGTTGCGATTTGCTGCTGGGTCAGTTCTTCGAGGTAGTACAGCACGAAGGCTTGGCGCGAATAGGCGTGCATGCCTTCGAGGATAAAGGCGATGTGCTCCAGGGCTTCGAGGGTGGTGTGGATCTGCTCCGGCGACTGGAACCCCTCCAGCGCATCCAGGGTCAGCGCCAGCTCTCGCAGGTAGGCCTGTTCGATTTGCCGGCGTCGGGCCTGGTCGATAATTAGGCGCCGGGCGGTGGTGCTCAGGTACGCCCTGGGTTCGCGAATGGTCGCCACGCATTCGCGGGTGTGCAGGATGCGTGCAAAGGTGTCCTGTGCCAGGTCAGCCGCGTTCTGCCGACAGCCCAGCTTGCGCCGTAGCCAGGTGAGCAGCCAGCCATGATGCACGCTGTAGAGCTGGGTTATTTCCCGTTGGTATGGCGGTTCACCCACAGACATAGGCGTGGCTCAAGGGTTATTGAGAATGGTTTTTAATTGTGCGGCCTGGGGTGGGGCAAATGCAATAGACTCGCGTTTGGCACGCAAGGCGCGTGTTTTCAGGGCTGGCGTGTCGGTCGAAAATTTATTTCAAATAAATTGCATTTAAATCAACACATTGCAGATTTTTCGTATATGATGCGCCCCACACCGAAAGTGAAGGGTGATTAGCTCAGCTGGGAGAGCATCTGCCTTACAAGCAGAGGGTCGGCGGTTCGATCCCGTCATCACCCACCATTCGCTTCAAGTGTTACGCGCAGCGGTAGTTCAGTCGGTTAGAATACCGGCCTGTCACGCCGGGGGTCGCGGGTTCGAGTCCCGTCCGCTGCGCCATATTCGGTCATCTGGAACGCTGAACGCCAGGTACCACAGGAAGCCCGCTCATCGAGCGGGCTTTTTGCTGTCTGGGGTTTGGCAAAGCGGCTGGAAGAGTTCGTCCGGCAAGCAGTAGAACGCGATGCGCTGTTCATCGGGCTTGACCCCGAAAATCCGCGTGTTCCTGGACGTCGCCGCCGAACGCCTGTTCACAACCCCATCAGCCGATAGCCCACCTGCAACTCGGTAATGAAGTACTGCGGTTGAGCGGGGTCCTCCTCCAGTTTCTGGCGCAGGTGCGCCATGTGCACCCGCAAGTAGTGGGCGCGATCCACGTAATCCAGGCCCCACACCTCCAGCAGTAGCTGGCGATGGGTGAGCACCCGGCTTTGGCCGCGCACCATCGCGCAGAGCAGGCGGTATTCGATGGGCGTGAGGTGTACCGGTTGGCCCTTGCGCCAGACCTCATGGGTGGCGAGGTCGACTTCAATCTCGCCAAACGCCACTTTGCTGGTGGCCGCCACGCTGCCGGTCTGCCCGTGCCGGCGCAGTTGGGCGCGGATGCGGGCGAGCAACTCGGGCACGCCGAAGGGCTTGGTCAGGTAGTCATCGGCACCGGCGTCCAGGGCGGCGACTTTTTCTTCTTCGCGATCACGTGCCGATAGCACCAGGATCGGCACCGCCAGCCAGCCGCGCAGCTCGCTGATCAGTTGCTTGCCATCGCCATCCGGCAGGCCGAGGTCGACGATCACCAGGTCCGGCTGACGGCTGGCGGCGTGGATCAAGGCGCGCTTGACGCTATCGGCTTCGAACACCTGGAACCCTTCGTCTTGCAGGGCGATGCCGACAAAGCGCCGGATATTGGCTTCGTCTTCAACAATCAGAATACGTGCAGTGTTCATAGGGATTCCATGGACGGCGGAGTGCCCGCCGGTAGCGTGATGATGAAATGCATGCCGCAGGTACGCCCCGGGTTGGCCTCGATACGCCCGCCGTGTGCCTCGACAATGCGTTTGGCCAGCGCCAGGCCCAGGCCGATGCCCGTCACGGAAGACTCCTGTTGGCCGCGCGCAAACGGTTCGAACAGATTGGCCGGGGCCCGACCCGGGCCGGTGTCGCTGACCATCAGCACGATGCTGTCCGACGTGGCGTGGGCCGCGACGCTGATGGTGGTGCCCGGTGGGGTGTACTTGGCCGCGTTGTCCAGCAGGTTGACCAGCACGCGTTCGATCAACAGCGCGTCGACGTCCACCAGCGGCAACCGCGTGTCGAGCGAGGTGTGCACCTGATGCCGCGCCAACGGCTCGCGCAACTGGCGCAGGGCGCTGCCGACGATTTCTTCGAGGGAGTGCCATTGCCGGTTCAGGCGCACGCCGCGTTCCTGCATGCGCGCCATGTCCAGCAGGTTTTCGATCAGGCGCTGCATCGACGTGGCTTGTTCGTGGATGCCGTGCAACAACTCGCGCAACGGCCCCGGTGGGGCGTGGGGCAGGGCGGTGTCGGCGGCACCGATCAAGGTGGTCAATGGTGTGCGCAGGTCGTGGGAAATCGCCGCAAGCAGGGTATTGCGCATTTTTTCACCCTCCATCTGCACCAGGGTGTTTTGCGCCACCTCGACAAAATGCACGCGCTCCAGGGCAATCGCCAGTTGGCTCATGCAGGCTTCCAGCAGGCGGCGTTCCTGTGGGTCATTCAGGCGTTCGCTCTGGGCCAGTTCCAGCACCAGCACACCGCGTACACGCATCGGCGCCTTGAGCGGCAGGTAGCAGCCCTTGGCCGCCGATAGGGTGTCGGTGCCATGGCCGGCGGCATGGCCGTGGTCGTAGGTCCATTGTGCGATGCTGTCATCCATCGGCAGCCCGCCTGCGCCCACGCTGTGTACGCCATCGGCGGCGTCCGGCAGGGCCAGGCCGACGCGGGCTTCGAACACGCCGCTGAACGTGCGCAGCGCGACTTCGCTGATTTGTTCCACGGTCAACGCTGCCGACAAGTCACGCGCCAGCCGCGCCAGGGAGGTGGCACGGCGTTCGCGCGCGGCGGCGGTGCGCGCTTCGTGGCGCAGGCGTGCGGTGAGTTGCCCGGTGATCAAGGCGATGCCGAGCATCAGCGCAAAGGTGAAAAAATACTGGGTGTCAGTGACCGTGAAGGAATAGCGCGGCTGCACGAAAAAGAAGTCGAAACACAGCACCGCGAGCATCGCTGCCCACACGCCGGGGCCGCGTCCATACCGCAAGGCCACCAGCACCACCGTGAGTAAAAACAGCATGACCACGTTGGCCAGGTCGAACACTTGCAACAGCAACGCGGCGACGGCGCTGGCGGCGAAACAGGCAAGGCTGGCCCACCCATAGGCCAAGGCCCTGCCCGGCACGGGCGCAGGTTTTTCGACGATCAGGGGCCTGTCGGGCACAACCCCGTGGGCCATCACGATCTGGTCGATTTGCGGATGATGGTGGCTGATCCGGTCGCTGACCGATTGATGCCAGAACCGCCAGGCCTGGCGCGGGTGATGGCCCAGCACCAGACGATTGGCGTTGTGCTCACGGGCACAGGCGACCAAGGCTTGCGCCACGTCCATGCCCGGCAACGTGGCCGTATCGGCGCCGAATTCGCTGGCCAGGGCCAAGGTTTTAATCGCGCTCAGGTAGCGCCTGGCACCGCGCCCCTGGGCGGAGGCGACATGCACGACAATCCAGTCCGCCTCCAGCTTTTGCGCCAGGCGCGCCGCTTCACGCACCAGGCGTTCATCGCCGGCATCACCGGCCACACCCACCAATAGCCGTTCGCGGGCGGGCCACAGGGTCTTGATCGACTGTTCGCGACGGTACACGCGCATCTGCGTGTCGACCCGATCCGCCGTGCGCCGCAATGCCAATTCGCGCAGGGCCAACAGGTTCCCCTTGCGGAAAAAATGCTGCGATGCGCGTGCCGCCGCAGGGCCCAGGTACACCTTGCCGTCCTTGAGGCGTTGCAGCAGATCGTCGGGCGGCAGGTCGACCACCACCACTTCGTGAGCGTTATCGAACACATGGTCCGGCACGGTCTCGCGCACGCGAATGCCGATGATGCCGCTGACCAGGTCATTCAGGCTTTCCAGGTGTTGCACGTTGAGGGTGGTCCATACATCAATGCCGGCGCTGAGCAGTTCTTCCACGTCTTGCCAGCGTTTGGGATGGCGCGAACCGGGGATGTTGCTGTGAGCCAGTTCATCCACCAGTACCACGGCGGGATGGCGCAGCAGGGCGGCGTCGAGGTCGAATTCGGTGAGGGCGAACTCACCGTGCAGGCGGTGGGCGCGGGGCAGTTGCTCCAGGCCGTGGAGCCGTTCGGCGGTCTCCGTACGGCCATGGGTTTCCACCACGCCAGCCAGTACGTCACGGCCCTGGGCGACCTCGCGCTGCGCTGCTTCGAGCATGGCGCAGGTCTTGCCCACGCCGGCGTTGGAACCGAAATAGATACGCAATTTGCCGCGCAAGGCGGCCTGTTCTTCCTGTTGCACCCGCGCCAGCAGGGCGTCGGGGTCGGGGCGTGCATCGTTTAAGGCGGGCATATTCTTCCTCTAGTTGTCTGTAGGCGCGGGCTTGCTCGCGAAAAACCTGAGGGTGCCGTTGGGTGTCAGGTTTCCCGCGTTATCGTTAACGCCCTTCACGAGCAAGCTCGCGCCTACAGTGGATGGGGCGCTATACGAGGCCCAATCCCGTCAGCAGCAGGTCGATCAGCTTGATCCCGGCAAACGGCACCAGCACCCCGCCCAGGCCATAGATCAGCAGGTTGCGGTTGAGCAAGGCCGCTGCGCCGATCGAGCGGTAAGTCACGCCGCGCAGGGCCAGGGGAATCAACGCGACAATGATCAGCGCGTTAAAAATCACCGCGCTGAGAATCGCCGAGTTGGGGCTGCTCAGCTGCATCACGTTCAACGCACCGAGCTGGGGATAGGTCGCGACAAACGCCGCCGGGATGATCGCGAAGTACTTGGCCACGTCATTCGCCACACTGAAGGTGGTGAGGGCGCCGCGGGTCATCAGCATCTGTTTGCCGACCTCGACCACTTCGATCAGCTTGGTCGGGTTGCTGTCCAGGTCGACCATGTTGCCGGCCTCTTTGGCGGCCTGGGTGCCACTGTTCATCGCCACCGCCACGTCGGCCTGCGCCAGTGCCGGCGCATCGTTGGTGCCGTCGCCGGTCATGGCCACCAGCTTGCCCTGGGCCTGGTAGTCGCGGATCAGTTGCAGCTTGTCTTCCGGGCGGGCTTCGGCGAGGAAGTCATCCACGCCGGCCTCCACGGCAATCGCGGCGGCGGTCAGGCGGTTGTCACCGGTGATCATCACGGTCTTGATGCCCATGCGCCGCAACTCGGCGAAGCGCTCCTTGATACCGCCCTTGACCACATCCTTGAGCTCGACCACGCCCAGTGCCTTGGCGCCATCCGATACCACCAGCGGCGTGCTGCCGCGGCGTGCCACTTCATCCACCTTGGCCTGCAAGGCAGCCGGAAAGCTGCCCCCCAAGGCTTCGATATGACTGCGGATCGCGTCGGCTGCGCCTTTACGAATCGCCCGGCCTTCGGGCAGGTCGACGCCGCTCATGCGCGTCTGTGCAGTGAAATGTACGAAGCTGGCGCCCAGGGCGTTGATGTCCCGCCCACGGATGTCGAACTTTTGCTTGGCCAGGACCACAATGCTGCGGCCTTCCGGGGTTTCATCGGCCAGCGAGGCCAGTTGCGCGGCATCCGCCAGCTCGGCTTCTTTCACCCCCGGCGCCGGCAAGAAACTGCTGGCCTGACGATTGCCCAAGGTGATGGTGCCGGTCTTGTCCAGCAGCAGGACGTCGACGTCGCCCGCCGCCTCGACCGCCCGCCCGGAGGTGGCGATGACATTGGCCGACATCATGCGGCTCATGCCCGCCACGCCGATGGCCGAGAGCAGGCCGCCGATGGTGGTCGGGATCAGGCACACCAGCAAGGCCACCAGCACCGTGGCGCTGACCACGCTGCCCGTACCGCTCATGGCCACGGCGAAGATCGAGTAGGGGCTCAGCGTGGCAATTACCAGCAGGAACAACAAGGTCAGGCCCACCAGCAGGATGGTCAGGGCGACTTCGTTCGGGGTTTTCTGACGCTTGGCCGATTCGACCATCGAGATCATGCGGTCCAGGAACGATTCGCCAGGGTTGACGCTGATGCGTACGACCAGCCAGTCCGACAGTACCCGCGTGCCGCCCGTGACCGAGGAAAAGTCACCACCGGCCTCGCGAATCACCGGCGCCGATTCGCCGGTGATTGCGCTTTCGTCCACCGAGGCGACACCTTCGATCACGATACCGTCCAGCGGCACCAGGTCGCCGGCTTCGATCAGCACCACCTGATCTTTGCGCAGCAGCGTGGCCTCCGTCGGCAGCCACGCCGCGCCGTGCTTGGGCTGTTGCAACAACTTGGCCAGCGTCTGGCGTTTCATCCCGCGCAGGCTCGCGGCCTGGGCCCGGCTGCGGCCCTCGGCCAGGGCTTCGGCAAAGTTGGCGAACAGCACGGTGAACCACAGCCACAAGGTGATGCTGAGGATAAAGCCGCTGGGCGCTTCACCCTGGCCACCGAGGGACTGGAACCACAGCAGCGTGGTAAGGATGCTGCCCAGGTACACCACGAACATCACCGGGTTTTTCCACTGGGCCTGGGGCAGCAGTTTCTTGAACGCGTCCGCACAGGCGGTCAGCACGATACTGCGATCAAACAGAGGTAAACGAGCATTCTTCATGGGGGAAATCTCTTACTCACTGGCCGCAATGGGGGGCTGACGCGATGGCAGGCGGGCGTCCAGCGCAAGGTTGAGTTGCAGCACATTGACCCGTGGTTCGCCGAGCAAACCGAGGGTGCGCGCGGTGGTGTGGGCGTTGACCAGTTGCAGCAGCTCGGCTTCGGGGAGTTGCCGCAGGCGGGCGACCCTTGGCAGTTGCAGCCGCGCGTTGGCCACCGAGATATGCGGGTCGAGGCCGGAGGCGGAGGCGGTGACGGCGTCCACCGGCACTTGCGCGTCGGTGGCCAGGCCGTTGTCCTGGCGATAGGCCTGGACGCGTGCGGCGACCTGGTCCACCAGCTTCTGGCTGGTGGGGCCCAGGTTGCTCGCGCCGCTGGAGCCTGCGTTGTACGGCTGCGAGACGCTTTTGCTCGGGTCTTGCGGGTCGGCGCCGAGGGTCATGCTCGGGCGGCCGTGGAAGTATTCCGGGCGGGTGAAGTGCTGGCCGATCAGCGCCGAGCCCATCACCAGGCCGTCGCGTTCAAGCAGCGAACCCCGGGCCTGGAACGGAAACAACAGCTGTGCGGCAACGGTGGTGAACGCCGGGTATGCGAGCCCCGTCAGCAGCATGAAAAAAACCGCCGAAACCAGCACTGGGCGCAACAGCCCTTTGAATATCGATTGAGTCGTCATCCAGGTGTCCTCAGTTGTACGTCTGGCCGGACAGCAACTGCAGTTGCTCCACCAGCGGGCCGAGCGCGAGCGCCGGCAAAAAGGTCAGGCCGCCCACCACCAGCACCACGAACACCACCAGCAGCATGAACAGCGGGGTTGCGGTGGGGATGGTGCCGGCGCCGGCAGGCACGGTTTTTTTCATCGCCAGGGAGCCGGCCACGGCCAGCATCGGCAGCAGGGTGAAGAAGCGCCCGATCAACATCGCCAGGCCGATGGTGGTGTTGAAAAACGGCGTGTTGGCGTTCAATCCGGCAAAGGCCGAACCGTTGTTGGCGGTGCCCGAGGTGTAGGCGTACAGCACCTCACTGAAACCATGCGGGCCAAGGTTATTGAGGCTGGCCATGGTGTCGGGCCAGAGGGCGGCGAGGGCGGTGAAACCAAGGATGCTGATGGGGTGCGCGAGTACCGAGAGCATCACCAGTTTCATCTCCCGGGCTTCGATTTTCTTGCCGAGGAATTCCGGGCTGCGGCCAATCATCATGCCCACCAGGAACACGGTCAGCAGGGCGTATTGGATCAGGTTGATAAAGCCCACGCCGTCGCCGCCGAACACACAGTTGAGCATCATCTGTGCCAGGGGCACGAAGCCGCCCATGGGGGTCAGCGAGTCATGCATGGTGTTGACCGAGCCGGTGGTGGCCGCGGTGGTGGTGGCGATAAACAGGCTGCTGTCGGCGATACCGAAACGCAGTTCCTTGCCTTCCATGTTGCCGCCGCTTTGTTCCAGCGACAGGGTCTGGTTGGCACCTGCCTGGGTCAGCAGCGGGTTGCCGTTTTGCTCGGCGCCGTAGACCAGTGCGAGGAAGCCGATGAACAACACCAGGAAGGTGCCGAAAAACACCCAGCCCTGACGGCGCTGCAACAGCATGCTGCCAAAGGTGTAGGTCAGCGCGGAGGGGATCAGCAACATGCTGAGGATGTGCAGGGCGTTGGTCAGCGGTGTCGGGTTTTCGAAGGGGTGGGCGGCGTTCATGCTGAAGAAGCCGCCACCGTTGGTGCCAATATGCTTGATCGATTCAAAGCTGGCCACCGCACCGACAATCAGTTGCTGCTGCGCACCTTCCAGCGTTGTCGCCAGTGCCTGGGAGGCGAAGGTTTGCGGCATGCCCTGCCACACATAGACCAGCGCCATGCCCACGCACAGCGGCAGCATCACGCGGTAGAGCGTGCGGGTGAAGTCGACCCAGAAATTACCGATATCGCCCGAACTGGAACGGCTCAAACCGCGAATGAAGCCGGCTGCCGCGACCACGCCAGAGGTGGCGCCGACGCACATCAGAAAGGTGATGACCGCCATCTGGCTGAAGTTCGACAGGCTGGTTTCACCCGAATACGCCTGCCAGTTGGTATTGGTAATAAAGGACACGGCGGTGTTGAACGCCAGGTCCGGGGTTTGTGCGGCCAGCCCCAAGGGGTTGATCGGCATCACCGCCTGCAGGCGCAGGATGAAATAACCGAGCAGCATCATCGCCGCGTTCGATAACAGCAGCGCCGAACCGTAGCGAGCCCAGTTCATGCTCTCCCGTGGGTCAATGCCCAACAGGCGATAGGTACAGCGTTCCGGCAAGGCATGCTGCGTCCCGGTAAACACCCGGGTCAGCCATTTGCCCATCAATACGGCGAGCCCCGTCATCAACCCCAGGACCAGCGCAAATTCCAGCACAGTGCTTAACATGTCGTGGCTCCGTTCAAATCTTGCCCATGGCGACAATGGCCATGGCAGTCGCAACAAAAAACACCAGGGAGATGCCAATAAACATCAGGTCGTACATGGCGAACTCCCTAGAATTTTTCTGCGCGAATAAGGGCATAGCCCAAGTAAGCGAACAGCCCCACGGCACAGAAGCCGCTGGCGATATAGATGAACGTGAGTGTGAGCACGGTGTAACTCCCCTGAATGAATAAGCCGCAATGGCGGACGCGGGGGAGGTTAAGCGCTGGGGTATCAAGCTCGGGCACTGATTAGTGGCCCCGGTATTAAGACGGTATATAGACGAGGTTTTGCCGGACGAACGAAAACAAGGGATAGCCCGCCGCCCGGGTATCCCTTGAAAAACTGGGGTTCTGCTGATTTTGATGGCCTGCTTATTTGGCCTTCTTTTTCTTCTCGCTACGGGTGGCGAGGTGTTCGAAACAAAACGCGGCGGTGCCAAAGAGCGCAATCATTGACAGGACAACCATGCCTAAAGTTGAACTTTCCACGATGACTTCCTACGGGGGGTGGGGGGTAGGAAGTGACGGTAGAGTGTCCGGGGTTAGTTGCTCAATAGAGGCGACATAATCGTTATGGCGAATGGGCAAACTATACGAACTCTTTACGAAAAGCAGAACAGCACAGCCTCTGCCTGATCTAATGCAATCTAAATGCGGGAGGCTCCCCTACCCCTGTGGCGAGCGGGCTTGCCCTAATGCCGTTCAGTTAAGGCTTTTTTGTAGGAGCGAGCAAGCTCGCTCCTACAGAAGGCGATGTACGCTTAACTGAACGGCATTAGGGCAAGCCCGCTCGCCACAACAACCCGGTCGTTTAATGGGGAGGTTTCAATTCTTAATAATCAATAAGTTATTTTATATTTGAGGGGGCTCCCACCACTTGACGGAGTCCAGCCCCCCCAACCTTACAAGTTGCGGCTGTGCCGATAATCACTCACCGCCTCATACACTGCTTTACGCAAGCGATTGATCCCCCCGATGGGCCGGTGCGCCTCTACCCCAAACCACGGGTTGAACGACTGGTTGTCGCACGCCAGGTTAAGCGCGGGTGTATCGAAATCCTGTGGCGGGATCTTCACCTTCGCCACGGTTTCATAGGACGCATCGCTTTCCTTCCATTCGATGCTGGTGTCTTCGATCGGCATGTACTTCTGCGGGTTCTGCCGCTGGATCTGCAGCACGAAACACGCCGGTACGCGATCGGTGGACAACTGCTGGTTCAAGGCACTGCGCAGGAAATTCGGCAGGTCCTGGTTCTGTTTCGGCAGCACGTATTCCGGGCAGCTCTGCGGGTCGGGCGCGACACGGAACTTGGCGTTGGCCGCACCGAACTTATAGGGCGAAACCGAAAAGTAGGTGGTCTGCGTTGGGCTGGCCGGCGCGGGGGCCAGGGTCGCCAGGGCGATAAACAGGTGGCGCACTTGCCAACTGCGTGGGTCGGCCTTGGGGAAGAACGCCAGGACTTTCTTGCCGTCGGCCTGGGCGCCGATGTTCTGCGCGTATTCAGCCACATCGCTGACAAAGAAGTTCGGGTGGCTGAACATCACGAAGTCCTGTTCGGCCCGCGCCTGCTGGTCCGCCAGCAGCTGCTTACCTGGCACATCGAGCAGTTTGAGCGCCATGCCGCGCGCATCGCGGATGCTGTCGAACTGCGGGTAGGCGTTGCCGTTGGACAGGCGCATCATCGCCTGCCAGGTCTTGCCCGGCTCAGCGAAGACGCCCTGGCGCAATGCCGGATCGAGGTCGGCGGGCACGCTGACTTCGGCCTTCACGCAACCATGGGCCTTGGCATGGGCATCGCGCAGGTAACGCGTGCCTTCGCGGTGCTGGTCAACGATGCGCACAGCGGTCTGGATAATGCCTTGGGTCATCGCCGCTTCACCGGGCGGGATCTGCTCATCCGGCGACACCGGGCCGCTGTGCTGCCAGGCAAACCACGCCGTGCTCGCCAGCCAGCCGAGCAGGCCCAGGCCCACCAGCCACAGCAGGGTCTTGCCGAGAAACGCGCCGATGCGCAGCCACAGGCGGGCAAGCAGGGAATGTTGGTCGTATCGAGATCGGATCATCATGGCAGTTGTTGCTCCAGCGGGCCGCCCAGCACTTTCAGGTATTCCAGCAGCGCCCAGCGTTCCTGCGGCAACAAGCCACGGCCGATGACGCCATTGCCACGTTGGCCGGCACGGAATTCGTGGCCGCTGTTGTGGTTGCCGGTGATTTTGGTATCGAACAGGAAGGCATTCTTGAAGGCTGCGGTCTCAAAGCCCAGGTGACGCGGGTCGTAGTTGAAGGTGCCTTTATAGAAGGTGGTACTGCGTTCGTCCTGGGGCGAGAGCAATTGGTAGATCGTCGGCACGGAGCCGTTATGCAGGAACGGTGGGGTGGCCCATACGCCGGCCAATGGCCGCGCCTTGTAGGCGCGCAACTCGCGCACGCCGATAGGCAGGCCGTAACCGTCCAGGCGCGGCCGCTCGGCCGGGGTCACACCGGCAGCGCGGTAGGCGTGGTCCTCAACGAAGGCGGTGACGTAGGCCAGGCCCTTGGCCACCGAGACTTTTTTCAGGTCCAGTGGTTCGGTGGGCGTGGGGTGCAGTTCGACATTGAGCTTGGCCAGTTCCGCAGGGTCCCATTGCAGGGCGCTGAGGTCATAGCGCTGGTCGGCAATGTTGCTGGCGGTGCCCGGGTCGGTCCCGATGTAGTCCACCGGGAGCATCTTCAGGTGCTGCACCGGGCGGCCCTGTTCCTGGGTGACGGCCGGCACATGGCAGCCGGCGCAGTTCTCGGTGAACAGCGCGCGGCCTTGGGCCGCGAGGGGCTTGTCGATGGCGCCGAACAGATCTTCCGGCCAGGTGGGGGGCTTGAGGCGTTGCAGGGTTTCTTCGATCAGGTTCAGGTCGCGCACGCGCACGCTGGACGGGTAGCGCGCATCGCCCTGGAGCGGCTGGCCGGCGCCGTCGAAGAACGTCAGGGTCGCGCCCACGCCGAGGGCTTCGCCGATATTGCGGGCCATGGGTTGCTGGGCTGAACCGTTCCATTGCACCCAGTCGAAGGTCCAGATATCCCACAGTTGCGGGTAGTCCACAGGTGCGTTGGCGACGCGGTAATTATCTGGAGAAATGGCGTCGCCGAAGCTGGCGTTGGCGATGCGGCCAAAGGCGTCGGTGCGTCCCGGGCCTTCTTCGGTGGGGTAGAGGCCGCGATGGGTGTCATTCCAGGCGACTTTGAGGAACCGGTTCAGCGACTGTTTGAAGTCCTGGCGCAGTTGCTCCTTGTTGTGATCGTCGTAATCGTGACCCAGCACGTGGCGGGCGAAACGCTCGAATTTCCACGGGTTGTAATACGTTGCCGCGAGGCTGGCCACCAGGGCCTGGCCGAAACTGCCGCCGCGCAAGGTGGGCACGCTGGAGGGCAGCACGTGCTGCGCGGAACCCCCGTCGATACGCAGGGCCTGGCCGTTGAAGTGAAGCTCGCCGGTGTGGCAGGCGGCACAGGTGATATCCAGGTATTCGCTGGGGTCGTCGGCGTTCTTGTGTCGGGCGAAACCCACGGGCAGGTTGCCGGGGTTCTGCGCGGTGGGCACTTGCTTGGGATCCACCAGGAAACCGAAGCGCGCCAGGTACTCGGGCGTGGCAAAGCGCTGATCGGAAAACGGCAACTCCAGGGCAGTGAACCAGTCGTAATGCAGGCCCTTGACCTGGGTGCCCTGGGGCGTGAAGTAATAGGTCTGGCGGTCGGCGGCACTCCATTGATCCTGGTAGTGCACCTGCTTCACGGGGACGTAGTCCGGCAACTTGGGATTGACGGTGTAATAGATCACCACGGCCAGCAATAAGGCAAAAATGGCGAATATCAGCAGTAAAACACGGGAAAAAATGCGCAAGATGGCTATCCTTGTCTCGGCCTTGTCGAGGGGTTGCGTTGTTATGCCACTACGCCACAAGTGCGGCAAGTGGCCATGAGGCTGGTAGTAGGCGGACCCACGATCCATCGCGGGGGCCCATCATGAATGAAAATGCTTTTAAACACGTGAACTTATCAGAAGTTTCCTGCTCACATGCCGGTAGCCATTGGTCGTGGCCGCCTGATAAGCTCGCGACTTTATTCAAATGCCCTTTTGGCGCATGAACAAGGAAATAGCATGAAACAGCATCGGTTGGCGGCGGCGGTGGCCCTGGTTAGCCTGGTACTTGCGGGTTGTGATTCGCAGACCAGCGTAGAGCTGAAAACCCCGGCGCAGAAAGCTTCCTACGGCATCGGCCTGAACATGGGCAAGAGCCTTGCCCAAGAAGGCATGGATGACCTGGACTCCAAAGCGGTAGCCCAAGGCATCGAAGATGCCGTTGGCAAGAAAGAACAGAAGCTGAAAGACGACGAACTGGTCGAAGCGTTTGCCGCACTGCAGAAGCGTGCTGAAGAACGCATGGCCAAGATGAGCGAAGAGTCGGCAGCCGCCGGCAAGAAATTCCTCGAAGACAATGCCAAAAAAGACGGCGTCGTCACTACCGCTTCCGGTCTGCAGTACAAGATCGTGAAGAAGGCCGATGGCCCTCAGCCTAAGCCTACCGACGTGGTGACCGTTCACTACACCGGCAAACTCACCAACGGCACGACCTTTGACAGCTCCGTGGATCGCGGTAGCCCGATTGACCTGCCGGTCAGCGGTGTGATCCCTGGTTGGGTCGAAGGCCTGCAACTGATGCACGTTGGCGAGAAGGTCGAGTTGTACATCCCGTCCGACCTGGCTTACGGCGCCCAGAGCCCGAGCCCTGCGATTCCAGCCAACTCCGTGCTGGTATTCGACCTGGAGCTGCTGGGCATCAAGGACCCGGCCAAGGCTGAAGCCCCTGACGCACCAGCCGCCAAGAAGTAATCGGCGCCTGAACACCCAACGCCCCGTCTCGACGGGGCGTTGTCGTTTCTGCGGTTCCCCCATTCACGGCTCCGCCAATCCAAACGAACGTCCGCAACCTGAAACAGTCTGATATAAGGTTCGAGTACGGCTATCCGCACGCAAGCGCCAAGTCAATGAATTCTTGGGTTTTTTTCATGTGCGCAAAAAACGCCCGATCTGACTGCAAGCCTTGTAAACCGTGGCTTTCAGCCAGGAAAACGGGCTCTGTTCACAAGGTTATCCACAATTTGTGTGGATAACCTTTTCTGTTGCCTGGAACTGGAGTGACGAATGAAACCACCCTTCAATTTCACCCGCTTCCTGCCCATGGCCGCTCGCCTGCTCGGCCGTGGACGGTTGCCGACCCTGCTGTTCGCCGTTGCCGCCAAGGGCTCAAGCCAGGGGAACCGCTTGGGCAAACTCAAGGATGACCTCAAGCTGCTCCAGTCCCTGTGCCTGGCCTACTGGCGCGGCGAGTACCGTGCGATCAGTCCCAAGGCGCTGGTTTCGGTGGTGGCGGGGCTGATGTACTTCCTCAGCCCGGTTGATGCGATCCCGGATTTTATCCCCATGTTCGGCATGCTCGACGACATTGCGGTGCTGGCATGGGTCATGAAGACCCTGGAAGGCGAACTCAGCGCCTTTCGTGCCTGGCGTGAGGCGCAGCGCCCGGAAAAGCTCGCCGTGGTCGAGCGGCTGCCTGCGACACCGGCCTTGCTGGCCAATGAAAACCCGCAAAAAAACTGACGACAGTGCTATCCCCCTGCGACCTTTGTGGCTGTTAGGATTACACTCTTAAGAAGGTGCTTAAGGAAAGTGCTTACTTAGTAAGTGTTGTTATCCTACGGGGCGGTCATGGATATTCAGATAATTTCACGGAATGGCGAACCCGAATATGCGGTGTTGCCATGGGATCAGTACCAGGCGCTGCTAAAAGCTGCCGGTCAGCAACAGCCTACGTCACCTTCGCCTTCTACTGCCCAAGCCGCTGTCGCCCAGGACCTGCGCCCGCTCGCTGACCTGCGCGGCTTGCGCGAAGCCAAGGGCCTGGCCATCGAGACCCTGGCGCGTACCGTGGGTATCAGCCCCTCGTATCTTGGATTGATCGAAAGTGGTGAACGCCAGCCGGATGCCGCGATCCGCCGCAGCCTGGCCTGGGAACTGGGCGTTGCAGGTTGGAGGGACGAGTCTTGAGCTTACGTATCAGCCGTCAACACTGGGATGGGTTATTGAATGAACTGGACCAGGCGCGCCGCCAGCGCCATCTGCTGACCTACCGCGCACTGCTGGAGCGCCTGCAATTTCCCACGCCGGCCATGCAAACCCTGGCCGCCGCGCTGGAACACCTGGCTGCGCTGGACGCCAAGGCCGAGCAGCCGTTACGCAGCTCCCTGGTGATCAGCCAGGGCGCCAGCCGCCTGCCGCGCACCGGCTTCTTTGAGTGCGTGGAGCGCCTGGGGCGTTTCAGCGGGCCATCCGATGGGGTGGCCGCCGCCTCCTGGCACGCCTCGGAAGTGGTGCGCGTATTCGAATACGAGTACCCGGAGTCCGCCGAGGCCTAAAGCGCCTGTGGCAGTAAATCCAGGCTGTCGATCACGTGGATGCTGTAGCCGGCCACATCCTTGGCGTGGTGTTTGGCCTGGGATGCCAGTTCGGCCAACTGGCTGGCATCGAGTTGTCCACAGGCCTGTGGATATAAATGCACCACGCCGATGGACAGCGACAGCAACGCAAACTCCTGGCGTATACCTTGGCGGTTCAGGGCCACGAAGCAGCCTGCATCCAGATGCTCGGCGCGGTAGAAACGTCGGCACTGGGTGTGAAAGTCGTCCAGCAGTTGGTTGAGCCGCTTGCGCCAATCCTGCGGCCCCAGCACCAGCAAAAAGTCATCGCCACCGATATGCCCGACGAAGTCGCGGCTGGGGTCGACCCGGTCGTTCAGGCATTGTGCCAGGCACAACAACACCTCATCCCCACGCCCGTAGCCGTAGATATCGTTGAACGGCTTGAAGCTGTCGATATCCACATAGCAAATCACCGACTCCCGTTGCTGTTGCAACAGCCGCGTCAGGCACTGCTGGATCGGCACATTGCCCGGCAACAGGGTCAACGGGTTGGCGTAGCGCGCTTGCTGGATTTTCAGTTCGGTGATCAGCTTGAGCACGTCGATCACCCGGCCCAGGCCCAGGTAGTCGCCGTTGAGCGTGATGATGAAATCCTCTTCGATGCGTTGCCGGGCGCGGCTGGTGAGCAGCCGGCTGACTTGCTGCAAGGATTGGCTCAGTTCCACCGCCAGAAAATCAGTGCTCATCAGGCGGCTGATCGGCTTGCGCGCGAAGAGGTCGGTGGCAAACGGCTTGAGCAGCGCATCGGACAACGAATGCCGATGCACGATACCGACCGGATGGCCACGCCCATCCAGCACCGCCAGCGAATTGAGGTTGGCCTGGCGCCGGAAAGATTCCAGCACTTGGGCAGTGGCGGTGTCCTGATCCACCGCCGGTTGTTCGTTGAGCAGCGCGCTGAGGTCGCTGGCTTCCTCGCTGAGGGCAATATTGGCGTTGTCGGGCTTGGGCAGCATCAGGCGTGCTTCTTGCGGCGGGTGTTCCTGCGGGCGGCAAAGCAGGTACCCCTGGACCAGGTCGACCCCCATCTCGGTCAGCACCGCCAGTTCCTCGGGCAGTTCGATGCCCTCGGCGATCACCTGCGCGCGAGAGGCCCGGGCGATTTGCAGGATGGAGCCGACAAACTCACGTTTGAGCGCGTCCTGATGAATACCATCGATGAAGTGCCGGTCGATTTTCACGTAATCCGGGCGTAACTCCGACCACAGCCGCAGGCTGGAATACCCGGCACCCAGGTCATCAAGGGCGATGGCGAAGCCCATGTCACGGTAATGATGCAGGGCGGTTTGCAGCACGTCGAAATCGTCGGTGGGTGTCTGCTCGGTGAGTTCGATCACCACCTGGCTCGGTGGAATGCCGAAGTCGCGCAGCAGTTGCAGGGTGCGTCCTGGTTGGTGCGCCGTTTCCATCAGGGATTCCGGCGAGATATTGAGAAACAGCTTGCCCGGCAGCTTCTGGTCGCTGAAGCGGCGGCAGGCGCTCTCGCGGCAGGCCATTTCCAGTTCACTGAGGCGCCCTGCGTGGCTGGCCACGGCGAACAAGGCGACAGGGGAGTGCAGCGGGCTGTTGGACGGGCCACGACTGAGGGCTTCGTAGCCGAGGATGCGCCGTTCTGACAGGCAGATGATCGGTTGGAACAGGCTGTGCAAACTGCCTTGAGCCAGGATAGAGCCCAATGCATTCAGCTGTTCGGTCATGGTCATGGCGATCTCGATCGAAAAAAAAGGACCGCAGGCATTAAGCCTACGGTCCTTCATTTCACGACAGAATGATGTCTATATGATGACACTCTGCTGAGCGATCACATTAAATCGCCATCATTTACTGCTTGGCCACCTGCTTGCTGACTTTCAGGTAGTCCAGCAGGATCCGGCCTGTCTCGGCCAGGTAGGCGTCGTCTTCCGGCTTGGTTTTATCCGCCTCGGTCGGCAGCGCATCTTCATCTTCTTTCTTCAGCTCCTTGAGTGGCTCTTCGCCCTTGGCCTTGCGGCGGACGTTTTCCAGTACCAGTTGCTGATTCTCGATGTCGCTGTGCTGCTTGCGGCGATCCACTTCGTTGAGGCTGACGGTTTTCTCTTCCATCAACTTCTTGGCCAAAGCCAGTTTGTCGCGGATAAACACGAACTCGGCATCCTTGGCGGAGCGGATGTCGTGGTCGGCCTTCAACTGCGCCAGGAACGGTTTGAACGGGTCTGACGCGGGCTTGATCGCGGGACGGATGGTGTCCCACGGCATGGCCTCAGGCAGTGCGCTCTCGCCGATTTCCTTGGTATCGATGATCGATGGGAAGTCGATGTCCGGCAGTACGCCCTGATGCTGGGTGCTCTGCCCGGAAACCCGGTAGAACTTGGCCAGGGTCAGTTTCAGCTCGCCATGGTTGAGCGGCTGGATGGTCTGCACGGTGCCTTTACCGAAGGTCTGGCCGCCGATGATCAACGCGCGGTGATAGTCCTGCATGGCGCCAGCGAAAATCTCCGAAGCCGAGGCCGAGAGGCGGTTGACCAGCAACGCCATCGGGCCTTTGTAGAAGGCGCCCGGGTTCTCGTCTTCGAGCACGTCGACACGGCCGTCAGCATTGCGTACCAACACGGTCGGGCCCTTGTCGATAAACAGGCTGGTCAGCTCGGTGGCTTCCTGCAGGGAACCGCCGCCGTTGTTGCGTAGGTCGATGACCACGCCGTCGACTTTTTCCTTCTGCAGCTCGGTAAGGATTTTCTTCACGTCGCGGGTGGTGGACTTGTAGTCCGGGTCGCCGGCACGGAAGGCCTTGAAGTCCAGGTAGAAGGCCGGGATTTCAATCACGCCCAGCTTGTAGTCCTTGCCATCCTGCTTGAGGTTGAGGACTTTCTTCTGCACGGCCTGGTCTTCGAGCTTCACCGCTTCGCGGGTGATGGACACGATCTTGCTGGTCTGGTCGTTCGGCGCATTGGTGTGCGGAATCACTTCCAGGCGCACCACGCTGCCTTTCGGCCCACGGATCAGCTTGACCACTTCGTCCAGGCGCCAGCCGACCACATCGACCATCTCTTTGTCGGCCTGGGCCACACCGATGATCTTGTCGGCCGGAGCCACTTGCTTGGTCTTGTCTGCCGGACCCGCCGGCACCAGGCGCACGATCTTGACCTGGTCATTGTCGCTTTGCAGGACGGCACCGATGCCTTCCAGCGACAGACTCATATTGATATCGAAGTTTTCCGCGTTATCTGGCGACAGATAATTGGTGTGCGGGTCGTAGGACATCGCAAAGGTATTGATGTAGGCCTGGAAGATATCTTCGGCACGGGTCTGGTCCAGGCGCGCCAACTGGTTCTTGTAGCGCTTGGTCAACAGTTCCTGGATGGCCTTGGGGTCTTTGCCGGCGATCTTCAGGCGCAGCACTTCGTCCTTGACGCGTTTGCGCCACAGGTCGTCGAGCGCGGCAGTACTGGTCAGCCAAGGGGCGTCCTTGCGATCCACCAGAAGGGATTCCTTCTCGGTGAAGTCGAGCTTGTCGACGCCTTTGTTCAGCTCCGCCAAGGCGAAGTCCAGACGCGCTTTGACGCGGTCCAGGTAGCGCTTGTAGATGGTGAAGCCGGGTTGCAGGTCACCGCTCTTGAGGAAGTCGTCGAACTGGGTCTTCCACTTGTCGAACTCAGCGATATCGCTGGCCAGGAAGTAGCTGCGCGACGGATCCAGCAGCTTGAGGTAGCTGTCATAGATGATCACCGAGCGCGCGTCGTCCAGCGGCGGCTTGCTGTAGTGATGGCGCTTGAGCAACTCGACGACGTTAAGGCTGGCAATCACCTCATCGCGATCAGGCTGAAGATTGTCCCAGCTATTGGCTGCGAACGTATTGGTCGACATCGACGAGAGGCCGAGACCAATGAAAAGAGCGAGGGCGGTGCTGGGGAACAAATGCTTCATGCTGATTCGACGCGGGGGCAATTGATAACGCATATTAGGCCGTCTTTGAAGTCGCCGGTTCCATATGGGCCGGTCGCATAATGCAAAAAGCCCGACGCTACAGCTACGGGCTCAGTCCAGACTCACTATGGAGGCACTGTGAAAGCATTGCAAGGCGTTGAAGGTCATGTGGAGTGGGTTGAGGCGCCAAGTCCTACGTGCGATGTAGGCCAAGTTCGCATTCGCGTGGCGGCTGCGGGGCTCAATCGCGCCGATTTATTGCAGCGGGCGGGGCTCTATCCGCCGCCACCGGGCGTCAGCCATGTGCTGGGCCTGGAGTGTTCCGGGGTGATCAGCGAAGTCGGGGCCGGCTCGTCCTGGCAAGTGGGCGACCGGGTCTGCGCGCTGCTGGCCGGTGGCGGCATGGCGGAAGAAGTGGTGGTGGATGCTCGCCATGTACTGCCCGTGCCCGAAGGCCTGTCGCTGGCCGAAGCGGCGGCGTTGCCTGAGGTGTACAGCACGGCGTGGCTCAATCTGTTCCAGCTGGCAGGGCTCAAGCCTGGTGAAAAAGTGTTGCTGCACGCGGGCGCCAGCGGCGTGGGTTCGGCGGCGATCCAGCTGTGCAAGGCGTTTGGCAGCCCGTGCTGGGTCAGCGTCGGTTCGGCGCAGCGCCTGACCTACTGTGAAGACCTCGGGGCCCAGGGCGGTGTGGTGCGCACCGATGGTATCGAAGGGTTGCGCGATTTCGGGCCGTTCGATGTGATCCTCGACCCGGTCGGCGGCAGCTACGCGGCGTTGGACCTCAAGCTGCTGGCCCTGGACGGGCGCTGGGTGTTGATCGGCCTGATGGGGGGCCGCGAGGCGCAGCTGGACCTGGCACAGGTGCTGGGCAAGCGTATTCAGTTGTTGGGCTCGACCCTGCGCAGCCGTGATGATCAGTTCAAGGCTGACCTGTTCAGTGATCTGAGCCAGCAGGTGTGGCCGCTGTTCGCCGAAGGGCGCTTGAGCCCACAGTTGGCCAAGACGTTTCCGATCAAGGATGCCGAGGCGGCGTTTGCCGAGTTGGCGACCAACCAGATTGCCGGGAAGTTGGTGTTGGTGATTGACGAAAGCCTGACCTGATCCGGGATTGAAATAGGGTCAAGGTGGGTGGAGGCTCGCTCCCGATGGCGGTGGGGCAGTGAAGAATTCTTCATCTGGCACACTGCCATCGGGAGCAAGTCGAATCGTCGCACCGCCCCTCCCACATTTGGATTTCGGTCGAATCAGACCCAGTGGTGGATCGGCCAGCCGGCCTTCTCGGCGTGCTCGCGCAGCACCGGATCCGGGTTCACCACCTGCGGGTGATCGACTTTCAGCAGCAACGGCAGATCATTGCGCGAATCCGAATAAAAGTACGCCCCTTCCAGGGTTTCTCCTTCCCGTTCCAACCAATCCAGCAAACGCGTGATCTTGCCTTCGCGGTAGGTCAGCACACCGACGGTACGGCCGCTGTACGCGCCATGGCCGACGTCCAGATCGATCCCGAGCACCTCATCGATACCGATACGCGCCGCAATGGGCGTGACCAGGTGGGTGCCCGATGCGGAGATCACCAGGACTCGGTCGCCGTTCGCCCGGTGGCGGGCGATGGTTTTGGTGGCGTCGCTGTAGATCAGCGGCTCGATCACATCTTCGACCCACGGTTCGACCAGATGCTCGATTTCCTCCGGCGTGCGGCCAATCATCGGCTCCAGGCTGAAGTCCATGAAGTCTTCCATGGCCAGCTCGCCCCGGCTGTAGGCGTCCATCAGTTCGTTGTTCTTGCGCATGAACGACTCCGGGTCGACCCAGCCGAGGCGGCCCATCTGCTCGCTCCACAGGGTGGCGCAGTCACCGTGGATCAGCGTGTCGTCCAAATCAAAAATTACCAATGCCATCCGTCATGCTCTCTCAGTCAATCGTTGTTGCTCAGGCTACTTCACACAGCGCACTGGGGTCGATGGAAAGTGCCAGGCGCTGGCCGTCCGGGTGCAGGTCGTCCGCCGAGCGGTTGAGCACGTCCACCACCAGTTCCACGCCACGGGCTTCGATGCGGTAACGGATCACGTTACCCAGCAGGCTGTGGCTGCGCACCAAGGCGTCGAGTTCGCCGCTGCGGCTCAGTTCGATGGCTTCGGGGCGAATCGCGATACGCCCACTGATCGGGCGTTGCAGCAGTTGGCTGGCCTTGTCGGCATCGAGCAGGTTGTAGTTGCCGATAAACCCGGCGGCAAATACGTCCACGGGTGCGGTGTAGAGGGTTTCGGCGTCGCCGCTTTGCACGATCTTGCCCTGGTTCATCAGGAAGATGCGGTCGGACATGGTCAGTGCTTCCTCCTGGTCATGGGTCACGAAAATCGTGGTCAGCCCCAGTTCGCGCTGGATCTGACGGATCTGTTCGCGCAGGTGCTTGCGAATGCGTGCATCCAGTGCCGACAGCGGCTCATCGAGCAGCAGCAGGCGCGGGCGCGTGACCAGCGAGCGGGCCAGGGCTACGCGCTGGCACTGGCCGCCGGACATCTGGTGCGGATAACGTCCGGCCAGGTCCTTGAGTTCCACCAGTTGCAGTACTTCCTGCACGCGCTTGTGGCTGTCGTCGGCATTGACTTTCTGCATGCGCAGGCCGAAGGCGACGTTCTGTTCCACGGTCATGTTGGGGAACAGCGCATAGCTCTGGAACACCATGCCGATCTGCCGCTTCTGCGGGCTCAGCGGTACGATGTCCTGGCCGTCGAGGAGAATCTGGCCGCTGTCCACCGAGGTCAGGCCGGCGATGCAACGCAGCAGGGTGGATTTGCCGCAGCCGGACGGGCCAAGCAGGGTGACGAACTCGCCCTTGGCGATCTCGCAGTTGATGTCGCTGAACACCGGAGTGCCGGCGTAGCCTTTTTGCAGGTGTTGGACGCTCACGAAGCTCATTGGCTTTTGTCCTTGTTCAAGATATTGGCGGCCCAGGTCAGCACCAGCACAAAGAAGAAATAGGAAATCACGACGGCACTGGTGAAGTGGCCGCTGCTGTTGCGCATGTTGTTGAGGTACACCTGCAGGGTCTCGTAGCGTGTCCCCACGAGGATATTGGCGAACACGAATTCACCGAACAGGAACGAGAACGACAGCAGCAGGGCGACCATCAAGCCTTTGCGCAGGTTCGGCAGCACCACCAGGATCGCCGCCTGCCAGGTGCTGGCGCCGAGCAGTTGCGAGGCGTCCATCAGGTCGCGCAGGTTGATGGCTTGCAGGTTGTTGGTGATCGCGCGGTACATGAACGGCAAGGCCACGGTGAAGTAGCAGCCGATCAGAATCCACGGCGTGCCCACCATCGCGAATGGGCCGGAACCATACAGTTGCAGCAGGCCCACCGACGACACCACCGGCGGCACCGCGAAGGGCAGCAGGATCAGGATATTCATCAGCGCATCGAGCCGGGGGAAGTGGTAGTGCACCACAAACAGCAACGGCAAAATCAACACCACCGACAGGATCAGCGCACCCACGCATACCAGCAAGGATTGCCCGAAGGCCATCAGGAAGCGCGGGTCACTCCACAGCTGCACATACCATTTCACCGTGAAGCCGGCGGGCAGGATGGTGGCCGACCAACTGCTGGCGATGGAATAGACGAAGGTGCCGATCAGCGGCAACACCAGGATCGCGAACAACAGGTACACCACTACGCGATGGTAGAGGGCGGCAGGGCCGGCTTCAGCGCGAGACATGGTAGCTCCTCTTGAGCAGCAGTTGATGGACTACCGTGACCACGGTCATCAGTGCCACCAGCACGACGGCCAGGGCACTGGCCAGGTTCGGGTCGAGTGACACGTCGCCGGACACCAGGCCCGCGATGCGGATCGGCAGCACGTTGAAGTTACCGGTGGTCAAGGCATAGACGGTGGCATAGGCACCCAGGGCGTTGGCCAGCAGGATCACGAACGTGCCGAGCAGCGCCGGCGCCAATACCGGCAAGCCGATATGCCGCCAGAACTGCCAGCCATTTGCGCCCAGCAACGCCGCCGACTCACGCCAGTCTTCGCGCAGCGCATCAAACGCCGGGTAGAGCAGCAGCACGCCGAGGGGGATCTGGAAGTAGGTGTAGAGGATGATCAACCCGGTCTTGGAGTACAGGTTGAAGTCCTGGATAAGCCCGGCCTGCTTGAGCATCAAGGTGATGCTGCCGTTGAACCCCAGCAGGATGATGAAGGCAAACGCCAAGGGCACGCCGGCGAAGTTGCTGGTCATGTTGGCGAAGGCGGTGACGAAGTTACGCAGCGGCGAATCGACGCGGCGCAGGGAGTAACTGCCCAGGGTGGCGATGATGATCCCGAAGATGCTGGAGTAGAAGCTGATCTCCAGGCTGAACTGGATCGCTTGCCGGTAGAACTTCGAACTGAAGATGCGCGTGAAGTTGTCCACGCCCCAGCCGGACTCTTCCGTTTGCAGGCTGTTGATCAGCACCCACACCAGTGGGGCAATCTCGAACACGATGAAAAACAGTGCGAATGGCACCAGGCATAGCAACGCCAGCCATTTGCCGCGGGTCATAGCGTTCATTTAAGCAGCTCCCGGCATACCGGTTTGTCGTGGGGGACGCCCAGCAGTTCGCAGACGGTGCCGCACAGCTCGGTCTGTTTCGGTGCGGCGCCGGCGTCCAGGCTGAAGGCGTCGCCGATGACGAACAGCGGCACTTCGCGTTCTTCCGGCAGCAGGCCATTGTGGGAACGGTCGTTGTTCATGCCGTGGTCGGCGGTCACCAGCACCTGGTAACCGGCATCGAGCCAGGCTTGCAGGTAGTCGGCCAGGATGATGTCGGCCGCGCGTGCGCTGTTGCGGTACTGCGGTGTGTCGAGGCCGTGCTTGTGGCCGGCGTCGTCGATGTTCATCGGGTGCACCACCAGGAGGTTCGGCGCGTGCTTGAGCCGCAGGCTCTCGGCGTCGGCAAACAGGTGTGAATCCGGGTAATGGTCATTCCAGTAGAAATGCCCGTGCTGGATCGCCAGCGCCTTGTCGTCGGTATGACGGTCACGGGCGGCGATAAAGGGTGTGCGGTTATACAACTCGCTGACCCAGTGATAGGCCGCTGCCGCCGTGGTGAGACCGGCGTCGGTGGCGTAGTGAAAGATGCTGCGCTGGTTGGACAGGCGTGAAACGTTGTTGTGCACGATGCCGCTCTGGATCGGTGGCACGCCGGTGAGGATGCATTCATACAGCGGACGGGACAGGGCAGGCAGTTCACATTCCAGCTTGTAGAGGGCTGCGCGCCCTGCGCCGACATAGGCCTGCAAGTGCCCCATGGCGTGCCTCGCAACCTCAAAGTTGAGGCCGTCGAGCACGACAAGGATGACAGTGTGCTTCATGGGGGAGAACGCTCCGCGGCAATAGACTTGACTCAATTTCCCTGGAGGAACGAGGTCAAAAGTGTGGGAGGGGGCTTGCCCCCGATAGCGGTGTGTCATTCAACGGATTGGTTAGCTGATCCACCGTCATCGGGGGCAAGCCCCCTCCCACATTGGATCTCCACTGGAGCTCCAATGTGGGATAAACCCTTACTTCATTTCTACGATGACCTGCTCATTCCACAACTGCGGCAATTTCTTGGAAGTCGCTTCCCAGGCATCGGCATCCTTGATCGGCTGCGGGTTGGCCTTGGTGTACTGCTCGCCCGGGATCAGGTTCTTGGCGATGTCGGCCGGCAGTTTCAGGTCGGTTTCGGCACGGATCGGACGTGCGTTGCCACGCGCCAGGTTGAGTTGGCCGGCATCGCTGAAGATGTATTCGCGGGTCAGCTTGGCGGCGTTCGGGTGCTTGGCGTATTTGTTGATGATGGTGGTGTAGCCGGATTTCACTGAGCCGTCCGAGGGGATCAGCACCACGTAGTCAGCCGGGTTGGCCATCTTGGCCTTGTAGCTCAGGCCGTTGAAGTCCCAGACCACACCCACTTCGACTTCGCCTTTTTCCATGGTGGCGATGGTCGGGTTGGACAGTGACAGGCGGCCTTGCTGGGCGATCTTGGTGAAGAATTGCAGGCCAGGGGCGATGTTCTTCTCGTCGCCTTTATTGGCGATGGCGGCGGCCAGCACGCCGTTGGCGGCTTGTGCCGCGGTGCTTACGTCACCGATGGAGACCTTGTATTTGCCAGTCTGCAGGTCGGCCCAGCTGGTGGGGATTTCAGACCCGTGCAGCAACTTCTTGTTCACGATAAAGGCGATGGTGCCGGTGTAGGCGAGGGCCCAGTGACCGTCTTTGTCTTTCGCCCAATCCGGCACCTGGGCCCAGGTGGACGGTTTGTACGGCTGGGTGACTTCCTGTTTCACCGCGATCGGGCCGAAGGCCGCGCCCACGTCGCCGATATCGGCGCTGGCGTTGTCTTTTTCGGCCTTGAACTTGGCGATTTCCTGGGCCGAGCTCATATCCGTGTCGATGTGCTTGAGGCCGTAGGTCTTGGCCAGGTCTTCCCAGGTGCCTTTCCAGTTGGCCCAGTCATCGGGCATGCCGACGCTGTTGACGGCGCCTTCCGCTTTCGCGGCGGCTTCAAGGGTTTTTAAATCGGTATCAGCGGCCATGGCAGCGGTGCACATGGCAATGGTCGAGCCTAACAGTGATGCCAGGAAAAGCTGTTTCATCCGAAGCTCCTTTGGGCGTTTTCAACGCGGCGTTTTATACGAACGTTAGCGGTGGTGTTGGTCTAGGTCAGCAATACCTGAGCCAATCTAGGCTCGATGGATGACAGTTTCATGTCGATGTCGTTTTTAAAGCGCTGATGTCGCACAGTGCAGACTTAGCGTAGACCATGCTCAAGTGCCCGCAGACTCTGGACTTGGCCGATGTATTGCAGGGTGGCGCAGGGGGGCACGATGCGGACTGTCATCTGTCGGTCATCTGTAATGCCTAGGCTGGCACGTAACAACAGAAGCCCAAATAACGCGCGGTTTATGCACCTGAACGGTGCTGGTCTAGTCCAGATAGGTAACGTTGATGCGTGATGAGGCAATCAAGGCGGTGACATCCATCGGCCTGGCGCTGCAAGAGCAGATCGACCACGGTTTGTTGCCGCCTGCAAGCAAACTACCCGCCGAGCGCAAACTCAGCGAGTTGTTTGGTACCACTCGAATTACCGTGCGGGAAGCCTTGTTACAACTGGAGGCCCAGGGGCAGATCTATCGCGAGGAGCGTCGTGGCTGGTTTGTCTCGCCCCCCCGGCTGGCCTACAACCTGATGCAGCGCAGCCACTTTCACGCCATGGTCAATGACCAGGGACGCGTGGCGTCGACCGAGGTCATCAGCGCGCGGCTGCAACCGGCGTCGGCGGCAGTGTGTGCGTGGTTGCAGCTGCCGGCCTTGTCCAGCGTGATCCAGATTTGCCGGATCCGACGGATCGACGGGCGGCTGGTGTTGTATGTGGAGCACTACCTGAACCCGCACTATTTCCCGGGGATTCTGGAGTGCGACCTGAATCAGTCGATGACCGAGCTGTATGCGCGCAAGTACGACTTGCACTACGGGCGGGTGCGTTTCGAGATTGTGCCAACCTCATTGCCGGTGGAAGCCGCCGCGGCGTTGCGCGTGTCGGTGGGCAGCCCGGGCCTGCGGATTGCCCGGGTCAACTATGACCAGCACCAGCGCTTGATCGACTGCGACCTGGAGTTCTGGCGGCATGATGCGATTCATGTCGGCGTGGATGTGGTGTGATCGGGAGCTTCCTGTAGGAGCGAGCTTGCTCGCGCAAAACCTGAGGGCGCCGAGGTTGTCCGCGTTAGCGTTGACGTCTTTCGCGAGCAAGCTCGCCCCTACAGTGAGTGCTTTGTGAGTGCCTTGATCACTTGATCCACATTGGTTTCCAACTCCGATACCGGGTCCGCGCCGTCGACGTTCAACACCAGCAGCTTCGAGCCGCCTGCCGTGACGGCGGCTTTCACGGCGTCAGTCGGCTGACGATGATGCAGCACCACGGCCACGTCGTTTTCCTTCAGCTCGGCACTGAGTTTTTGTAATGCCTCAGGCGCCCAATCCGCATCGGGCCGGGCATCGGTGCTGAGCAGTTCCAGATTCAAACTGCTGATCAGATACCCAAAGTGATCGCTCAAGCTCACCACGCTCAGGTTGTCCGCCTGGGCCAGTCGCGCTTCGCTGTCGGCAGTGAGCTTGAGCAGGCGTTGCTTGAGGGCGGCGAGGTTGGCGTCGATCTTTGGCTTGGCGGCGGGGGCCAGGCGGCTGAGGTCGGCGGCCATCACATCGGCCATGCGCCCCATGTTATTGCTCGATTGCCAGGGTTGGCTGTTCAAGCCGTCGGTGACGCCCGGTTGCACGGCGATCCCCGGCAAGCCGCCGTCCACCGGGCGTGCGGCGTCCACTTCGACAATACGGATATTGCTGCGCCGCGCCACGGGGTAGAGCGGATCATCGGCCCACAGCGAGCGCAGGCCGATGGCGGCGTCGGCGTCCTGGGCCAGCGTATTGAGCGCCGGTGCGCCACGGCCGGTGAAGTAGGACACCTGGCGCGAGCCTGGCAGGTTGGCCGGGGCGGCACGTTCCAACTGCACGTCGGTGCCCTTGAGCAGCACCGCTGCCAAGCCATAGGTGATGGGCAGCGAGGCCAGGACCTTGATGGGTTTGGCCGCGTGCATGGCCGGCCTGGCGACGTCGGCGGCTATCAGCGGCGGGGTGATCAAGCAGGCGATGGCCAGGGCCAGGGGGGTGAAGAACGCACGCATTATCCAAGGTTCCCTTTGAGACTGGGCACGGTGCCGCGCGCAATGGCGGCACAGGCGAAGGCGATACCGGCCACGAGGATGATCGCGGCGCCGGAGGGGATCGGCAGGTCGAAGATGATGGGCAGCAGGATCCCGCAGAGGGTGCTGAGGGTGGCGATCACCACTGAGATCCAGAAGAATCCCTTGAGCGATTGGCTCAACAGGCGGGCCGCCGCGGCCGGGATCACCAGCAGCGCACCGACCAGGATCGCGCCGATGACCTTGACTGCCGCCACGGTGATCAGGGTCACCAGGATCACGAACAGGTAGTCCAGGGTCTTCACCGCCACACCGCGTACCGCGGCCAATTGCGGGTTGAAGCTGGCGAGCATGATGCGGTTGTACAGCGGCAGCGCCAGGGCCATTACCAGCGAACCTACGACTGCCAGTACCAGCAGGTCATTGCCGTTGACCGTCAGTACCGAGCCAAACAGCACGTTCTCCAGGATATGCACGTTGATCTTGCCTGCCAGGATCAGCAGCAGGCTCGCGCCCAACGCCAGGGACACCGACAGGAACACCCCGATCAACGTATCCGGCGCCAGGCCGGTGCGGTTGCGCAGGTAGTTGAGCAGGATGCCGAACAACAGGCAGTAGCCAAACAGGCTGCCGTACGGTCCGGTATAGGGTTCTCCGAGCAGGATGCCCACCGCAACGCCGGTCAGCGCCGCATGGCCGACCGCTTCGGAGAAAAACGCAAAGCGCTTGACCACCACCAGCGTGCCCAGGCCGCCCAGCACCGGGCCGATCAGCAGGCCGGCGAGCAACGCGTTGACCACAAAACCATAGGCCAGGGCTTCCGGCAGGTAACCGGAAGAGGCCCAGCCCTGGACCATCAAGCGAAACGCTTCATAACTCATTGCGCCGGGCTCCGAGGGTGGGTAGAGAACAGGGTCAGCAGGCGATCCGGGGTCAGAGCCTCCTTTGGCGTGGCGTCGAACAGCACACGGCGGTTCAACCCGGTGACGCGGTCGGCCAGGCGACCCACGGCCTCCAGGTCGTGCTCGATCCACAGCACGGTGATCCCGGCCAGGCGCCAGTCGCTCAGCAGCCGTTCGAACACTTGGATACCGGCTTCATCGAGGGCCGACATCGGTTCGTCCAGCACCAGCAAGTGCGGGGCCGGAATCAGCCCTTGGGCCAGCAGCACGCGCTGACGCTCACCGCCGGACAGCGCACCCATGCGGCGCTTGCGCTTGTCTTGCATGCCGACCCGTTCCAGCGCCTCGCCGATGGTGCCGGCGTAATGCTTCGACAACCCAAGGAACGCCGGGCGCCGCTGGCACATGGCAGCCATGAAATCATCCACGGTCATCGGCAAGCCCCGGTCGAATTCCAGGGCCTGGGGCACATAACCGATGGTGCCGGGCACCGTTGGCCATTGCAGGCTCAAGTGGCCCTGATGCGGCGTCTGCCCCAGCAGGGTCTTGATCAGCGAGCTTTTACCGCCGCCGTTGGGGCCTACCAGTGCGTGGATGCTGCCCGGCTGCACCTGGAAACTCACGCGATCGAGAATCGCCGTGCGGCCGAGGGTCAGCGTCACCTGGTCGAAGTCGATCGTTGGCCCGACGCTGGCCACTTTCAGGTGTTCCGCCACCGTCATGCCCCCGACTCCTGGATCGCCCGTACCACGGTGTTGAGGTTGCCGGTCATTTCCACTTCGTACTTCTCAGCGCTGTATTCACCGTAGGAAATATGCGAAAGCGGGTAGAGCTTGACCCCGGATTCGCGTTGGATGGTGTCGACATAGGTGGACGGGAAATCCATTTCCGAGAAGATCACCTTCACGTCCAGCGCCCGCAGTTCATCGATGGTTTTCTTCAACTGGCTGGGGCTGGGTTCGATCCCGTGGGCCGGTTCGACCACCGCGGTGACTTCCAGGCCGAACTCGCGCAGCAGGTAGTCGTAGGCCGCGTGCACGGTGGCGACACGCAGGTCCGGGTTGGGCGCGCGGGTCAGCTTGGCCAGGGCGTCGGCGCGCATCTGGCGTAGGCGTTTGCCGTAGGCACGGGCGTTCTGGGTGTAGGTCTTGGCGTTGTCCGGGTCGAGCTTGCCCAGCTCGCGGGCGATGTTGTTGACCTGGGCAATCGAGGCACTGATCGACAGGAAGGTGTGCGGGTTGACCACCTTGCCGGCACCGCGCGCCGCATTGCCGGTGGCGGCCAGCAACGGCACGTTGGCGTTGGCCTCGATCACCGGGATAGCCGGGCGCTCGCTGGTGGCAATCATGCGGTCGGCGAAATCGTCATGGCCGACGCCATTGAGCACGATCACATCCAGGGTGCCGATGCGCTTGATGTCTTCGGCGCGCGGCTCGTAGGCATGGGGGTTGAAACCGGCCGGAATCAGCGGCACCACCTCGGCCTTGTCGCCGACGATATTCGCCACGTAGCTGTAGTAAGGGTGCAGGGTGATGCCGATCCGCAGGCGCTTGGCGGCCTCGGCGTTAGCGAGGGGCGCGAGCATCAGGCTGAACAGGCCAACCAGCAACAGGCGTAACAGGGGAGATGAAATAGACATGGGCAATCGATCTTCTCGTTCAGTGACGGTGCTGGCGGGTGACGCCGGCATCGAATTGCGCGACCACCTGCTGCCAGCCGGCTGCGATCAGCGCCTGGTCAGTGAGGTCGGAAGGGGCGGCGAGGTCTGCGCGGCGGTTGAGCCAGATGTCCGGCTCGGCGCCGTGCACGCGCATCAGCAGCGAGCCACTGGTGGTCGGCGCCTGGCTCAGTCCCAGGTAGGCCGTATTCGCCAGCAACTGCCAGCGATGGTCACCACGACTGACCGAACTGGCGTCGCGGGCAAACGGCGCAAAGCCTTCTTCGGCCAGTTGTTCGGGGCCAGGCAGGGCGCTTTGCTCTTGTTGCAGCACGTGGATTTCATCCAGCGTTACCCGCAGGTCGGCGTAGATGCCTTGTTCGGCGGCGCTCAGGTCACGGCGGGCATCCAGTTGATGGCTGGACACGGCGGCCACCACCTGGGTTTCAGCGTGGAGGGCCACTACCGTGCCGGCCACCGCGAGGATGATCAGGCACAGCAGCAGGACGTAGAGGGTTTCATGGCCGGCACCGGCGGGGCGTACAACCTGTGTGGTACTCATTGAGGCTGGATATCCGCTTGGTCGATTTCCACCACATGGCCGGGGCCCGCATCAAACAGCACATAGAACTCGGCCGCGGGCTTCTTGAAGGTCAGGGTCGAGTCCTGGCCGAGCTTGCCGGGCAGCAGGATGGTCTCGTCGTAGCCGATCACGTCCAGGGTCACGCCGGGGGCGCCACTGCCGTCGGAAAAACCGCCGGTACACTGGATCTGCTCACCGGGGATTTCCTTGCATTCGCACATCGGGTTGTGGGCCAGGGCAACCGTACTGAAGCCGGCGCTCAGCAACAGAACGCCACAGGCGCGGGTCAGGCGCATCAAAGTCATGGTTTAACTCCTTGCTTGTTCAGCCAGGCAATGGTTGCAGGCGAGGCCTGGCTCAAAGGAACGGAACCCTGGTGCATCGTGCCGTCCCAGCCTTCCATGGTGACCCACAGTTCGGCGTCGACCGGCGTGCGCTCAGGGATGGGCAGGGCGGCGCCCATGCGGTAGGGCGTGCCGAAGAAGATCACCCCGGCGGCCCGCAGGCTGCGCGGCTTGCCGATACGCAGGTAGGTGGCCTTGACCTGCTCGGCGCAGGTCGCGCACAGGGCGGCATTGAAGGACTTCATCGGGCCGGCCGGGTCCGGGCGCGGGCCTTCGTTGCGGAATTCGGCGAGCTTCAGGCTCCATGGCCCGACCTGCACGTCACCGACCACCCGTTCGCCAAGGCCGGTGTCGCCACGAAACAGCGCGGCATCGGCAAAGTACTTGGGCATAAAGCCCAGGGGCACCAGTAACAGCAGGACGTTGATGTGGAAACGCCATTTCAGCCAAAAGGCCCGCAGCGGTGAAGGCGGGGTCGCGGCAGCGGGCTTGCTCATGGGTTGGCCTCCGAGGTTTCGGCTGGCATGGCCGGGATAGACGCCGGCGCACGTTGGGTCTTGGCTTCGCGCTTGAGGGCATTGAGGGTGGCCAGGGCGGTGCGCTTGGTCCAGATCAGCAGGCCGCTCAGGACCATCATGCTCATGATCAGGCCGAAGAACGCCCAGATCAGCTTGATCCACAGCCCGCCAAAGTCGCCGGTGTGCAGCGGGCGCATGGATTCGGTGACGAACTCCAGCTTCGAGCGGTCGGACAACAAGTGCGCGGCGGCGATTTCCCCGTCATAGGGGTTGATCTGCGCGGTCTGGTACATCAGCGGGTACCAGCCGCGCCCGCCGATCTGCAGGTGGCTGTAGGCATTGAGAGGCAGGCTGACGAAACTCGCCTCCAGGCCGGGAATACGCTGGGTGGCGATCTGGATCGCCTCGTCCACCGGAATCATGGGGGCCGGTACACCGGGTGCAGACAGCGGCACCTTCTCGCGGGCAATCACCGGGATCACCGGTTCAGTGGAAATCGAAATCTGGTTGTCCCCCAGGATCGCCCGGATCAAGAACCAGATACCGGTGATGGAGATCACCGCAATGAACCAGATCGACCAGATACCGCTCAAGCGATGGAAATCACCCCAGAAGATCCGCGCACCGTGGCGGATACGCAGGGTCGGGCGCAGGAAGCCCTTCCAGAACCGCTTGTACACCACCAGCCCGGTGACCAGCGACGCCAGCAGCGGAATACCGAGCGCCGACACCAGGTACCAGCCCCAGCTGTAGCCATTGGTGAACGGCACCAACCACCAGCCGTGCAGGGCGCGGGTAAATTGCTGGAAGTTGAAGGCCGGGCTGATCCCCTGGATGACCCCGGTGTACGGGTTGACGTAGACCTCGACGGAACGCCCGTCGGGGTAGCTGAGGTTGACACTCAGGGCAAAGTGCGACTCATCCGGGCGGCTGATCGACTGCACGATCACCTCGGGCGCGTCACGCTGGATGGCGGCGATCACCTGGTCGTAACTCAGCAGTTCGGCGTCGTCCGACGGCTGGCTGGCACGGATATCCGGGTTGGCCAGCCAGACGATCTCCTGGCTGACCACCGCCAGGGTGCCGGTGACGCAGACGATCAGTACAAAGAACCAGATGGGCAACGCGAGCCAGCTGTGTACAAGAAACCAGAGTTTTGAGCGTGACTTCTTCGACATGTGAATGAGGGTCTTGATCGGAGGGGGCATTGAAGGCCCGGAAAAGGCCGGTCGTAGCTTTTGCTGACGCGACAGGCTGTATCTAAGTTAAGACGGATGAGAATGAGAAATCCCTAAGCGGGATATGAAAGAAAATGTTTCAGGTTCACATTCAGGGCGCTTTATCGCCTCCATCGAACACGAAACATGTTCCAAGCCATCACCCAGGCGCCATTGCTGCTGGGCCTGGATGCAGTTGGCAGCACCTTGCAGTGCAGCGAAGCGATCAAGGCATTCGAACGCGGCCACCTGCAGCCAACCCGTGGCTTAACTGACCCACGGCCAAACAAATGTGGGAGGTCCCGCTCAATATCCGACTTAGCGCTGTCGCGCAGCAAACTGGAACCCCTGTGGCGAGCGGGCTTGTTGTGGCAAGCCCTAATGCCGTTCAGTTAAGGCTTTTTTTGTAGGAGCGAGCTTGCTCGCGAAGAACTTACAGGCGCCGCGTTCATTCAGGAAACACGCGTTATCGTTGACGTTTTTCGCGAGCAAGCTCGCTCCTACAGAAGGCGATGTACGCTTAACTGAATGGCATTAGCGCAAGCCCGCTTGCCACAAAAATTCGGTCGTTTAAGGGAAGATTTTAATTCTTAATAATCAATGAGTTATTTTGTTTTATAAGAGGAGGTTTGCTCCCGATGGCGGTACATCAGTCAATTAAATGTCAACTGATCCACCGTTATCAGGAGCAAGTTGTATCGCCTCATGGATTTCAGCCTTGCTTGAACATGTCCATGGCACGTTCGCGGATCTGTGCTTCGGTCAAATCCTCCTTGCGCGTGGCCAGGAACCACAGGTGACCGAACGGATCCTTCACGCTCGCCGACCGGTCGCCATAAAACTGGTCCTTCGGTTCGGACACTACGGTGGCGCCTGCCGCCACGGCTTGCTTGAATTGCGCGTCCACATCGTTCACATACAGGTGCAAACCGACACTGGTGTGCTCGCCCGGATTACGCAGGGCCATTTCCTCGCAGGGTGAGCCCAGCATGATCGCCGAGTCGCCAATGCGCAGCTCGGCATGGCCGACTTTGCCATCGGGCATATCCAGGCGCATGACCTGTGTGGCGCCAAAGGCTTTTTTGTAGAAATCGATGGCATCACTCGCTTTGTCGATGCCCATATAAGGCGTGACGCTGTGGTAGCCCTCGGGAATAGGCTTAACGCTCATATCGTTCTCCTTGATTGTGGTTGTGGAGGGACGGCCTTTTCACTATAGGCCACGCCGATCGTGGCTTGCAGGCAGCCGACGAGGTGTCGGCCGGACAGCATCGGCGACCTGTGCATGCCGTGGCGGCAAGGCGTTCAATCGCGGTGAACTGCGCCAGTTCATCCTGACGCGTGACGAAAGCGATATCGCACCGGGTTTCTAAAACCCATGGCGATCAAAGGGGGGGCGCATTCCCAACTCAGGATTGCGGCGTGGGTTCCAACAGCTGGGCCCCAGGCCCATGTTCACCGAGCTGGTCAGCCTGATTACGCAGCGGGCACGCTTGCAGCGACAAACACCCGCAGCCAATACAGCCACTGAGCTTGTCGCGCAGCAGTATCAACTTGTTGATGCGCTCATCCAGATCCTCTCGCCACAGCGCCGACAAACGCTCCCAATCCTCAGTGGTCGGCGTACGACCATCCGGCAGCGTCTGTAATGCCTGGCCAATCGTCGCCAGGGGAATGCCCAAGCGCTGGGCGATCTTGATCACCACCACGCGCCGCAATACATCCCGTGGGTAACGGCGCTGGTTGCCAGCGTTACGGTTGCTCTTGATCAACCCTTTGGATTCATAGAAGTGCAGCGCCGTGACCGCAACGCCACTGCGCGCGGCCAATTGGCCGACGGTGAGTTCCTTGTTGAGCATGAAAAACTCCAGAGAAGCGCTTGACCTTGACTTAACTAGAGGTTTTACCCTGCGTGGCATCGAATCGCAAGATTCTGCCTACAGAGAAAGGGGAGTGTTCATGCAGGTATCAGAGAAAAATCGCAGCTTCACTCAATTGATCGAGTTTCAGATCGAACCCCGGCAACAATCTGCCCTGGTGGCAGCCCTGACTATTCAGAGCGAACGTCTGGCCCAGGGCCATGGCGGCTTTATCAATGCGAGTGTGCAAGTCAGCGATGACGGACGACGGGTGCTCAATTACCTGCAATGGCGCTCGCGTGAAGACGGCGAGGCGGCCTTCAAGTGTTTCGAGCATGGAGAGGAAGATTTCTGGACATTGATTCGCGCCCACCAGGCCACGGCCGTGACCTTCGGTTCGTTCCAGGTGCTGCGCAGTTTCGAGCGCAGCCATGACAACGCGTTGCACTGTCGCCTAAATGGATAGGTGCAGCATGCGCTCGCCTTGCACGTTTTCGCCGGGGCGGCGCTTGTTTACCGCCAACTCGCCGATCTTGATCAGGCGCGTGCGTGTGACGTTGCGGCTCAGACCCAGCAGGTTGGCGGTATGGACCTGGTTGTAATGGCTGAACCGGTAGGCGGCGCGTAGTAACGCGTCTTCGACCTTTTCATGCAGGGCGCCGGCCTGTTCTTCGAACAGTTTTTGAAAGGCCCGTTCGAGCAAGGCTTCGGCACTGTTGTCGGTGTTGTGCTGGCTGTCGTCCTGACGCTCGATACGCATGTTCGACAGGCGCAGGTCGTCGCGTTCGATCACGCCATTGCGGCAGATCAGCAGAGTGTGGTGGATCACGTTTTCCAGTTCGCGGATGTTGCCCGGCCAGCTGTAGCTTTTGAGTTTGTGCTCGGCTTCGCGGCTGATGGTGATCGGGCCATAGCCCAGGCGCTGGCTATAGGCTTCGATAAAATGACGGGTCAGCGGCAGGATATCGCCGGGCCGCTCGCGCAGCGGGCTGAGTTCCAGGCTGACCACATCGAGCCGGTAGTAGAGGTCTTCGCGGAAATGCCCGGCATTGATGGCTTTTTCCAGTTGCACGTTGGTCGCGGCGAGCACACGCACATCAATGGGAATGCTTTTGCGCGAACCGAGGCGCACCACTTCCCGTTCCTGCAATACCCGCAACAATTTGACCTGGATCGCCATCGGCAAATCGCCGATTTCATCGAGGAACAAGGTGCCGCCGTCAGCCTCTTCGAACCAGCCGGCCTTGGCGCTGAGGGCACCGGTAAAGGCGCCTTTTTCATGGCCGAACAATTCGGCCTCCACCAGGGATTCAGAGAAAGCCCCGCAGTTCACCGCCACGAACGGCCGGTTGCGTCGTGCGCTGAGGTTATGAATATGGCGCGCCACCAGCTCTTTACCGGTGCCGGTCTCGCCGATGATCAGCACGCTGGCTTCGCTGGGCGCCACTTGCTGGATATGGTCGAGCAGCGCCTGGGATTTCGGGTCTTCGAAGACCTGGGCTGTGGCGCGGATCGAGGTCGCGAGGGCGGGCGAGGGCGGTAGGGTTAAAAGCTGCATGGGCACCTCTCTTAGGAATAGAACGTGGGAGTCGGCAGGGATTGGTTCAATGCCCAGTCCCCGAGTTCGTGGAGTTTGTAGTCCACGGGGTCGTGCAGGGTTTGCGTGCGCAGGTTGCGCCAGTGGCGGTCCAGGCGCAGCGAAGCATGGGTGGACCGCGCGCCGGTGACTTCAAACAGGCGGCTGCACAGCTCCAGGCCTTGGCGGCTGGCGGCAACCTTGGCGGTGGCGATCGCGATGGCCAGTTGGCCGCGTTCGTTTTCGCTGAGGCCGGGGCCTTTGGCCCAGGCGCGGTCGAGCAATTCGGCGGCGCGTTCCACCAGCAGGCGCACACCTTCCAGGGCCACCCAGAACTCACCGTAGTGGTGCAGCACGTAAGGGTCCTGGCGCACGTCCTCGGCGCTGGATTTGTGCCACGAACGGGTTTCGGTCAGGGTGTAATGGCGTGCTTCTTCGAAGGCCCCTTCGGCAATCCCGAGGAACATATGGGTAAAGGTCAGCTGGGCGATCAGTGGGCGCAGACAGGCGAAGGGTGTGCTCAGCGGGCCGGGGTCGAGCAGCAGTTCCGATTCCTCCACGCGTACCCGTTCGAAGCTGGCGCTGCCGCTGTCGGTCTGGCGCTGGCCGATATTGTTCCAGTCGTTGTGCAGGGTGATGCCGCTGCGCCCGCTGGGGATGGCGGCGATCAGCAACTTGCCGCCAGCGCTTTCATCCACGGCCGAGGCGATGAGCATTTCTGAATCGCTGGCGCCGGAGCAGAAGCTCTTCTTGCCGGAAAATTCGCGCCAGCCGCCGAAATCCTTGACTACCGTGCGTGTGTCCAGCGGGTTGAGGGCGTTGCCCCAGAACCAGTTCTGGCGCGCGGTCTGTTCGAACCAGGGTTGCCATTGGTCCTGGCGCGAAAACAGGCGCACGGTGGCGAGCATCAGGTGGTGGAAGCCGAAGACATGGGCGATTGAGCTGTCGACCTTGGCGAACTCGCGCACGATGCCCAGGGTGTCACTCCAACGTGCGCCGAGGCCACCGTATTGGGTGGGAATACTCAGGGCCAGCAGGCCGCTTTGGCGCAGGGCATCCCGTTCGGTTTTCGGCGTGCCACCGCGTTCGTCGCGTTCGACGGCGGTGAGGGCGAAATCGGCGGCCAGCAACTTGGCGGTCTGCAAAGGGGAGGGCAGGACGCTGTGGGGTTTGGCTGTCACGCGGTGTTCCTCAATGTCTATTTGGCAATGAAGGCCAAAGGTGGGAGCGGGCTTGCCCCGATAGCGGTGTGTCAGTTGCCAGTTACGGGGCTGACCCGCCGCAATCGGGGGCAAGCCGCCTCCCACCTAAGGCAGGCTTCATTGATCTCAGGGCTTGGCGGGCAGTACATCGTTGGCGATCATTTCGCCGAACGGCCCCGTCAGGTTGGTGATGCCGCGCCCGGCCAGGCTGGCATAAGGTTCCGGCAATAACGGGAACACCAACTCGGCAAAGCGATACGCCTCTTCCAGGTGCGGGTAGCCGGAGAAGATAAAGCTCTCGATGCCCAGGTCTGCGTATTCCTTGATGCGCTCGGCCACTTGCTGCGGGTTGCCCACCAGCGCGGTGCCGGCACCACCGCGTACCAGGCCGACACCGGCCCACAGGTTGGGGGCGATTTCCAGGTTGTCGCGGCGCCCGTCGTGCAGGGCGGCCATGCGGCGCTGACCTTCGGAGTCAAAGCGCGAAAACGATTTTTGTGCCGCGGCGATGGTGTCGTCGCTGATGTGCTCGATCAGTTTGTCGGCGGCTTTCCAGGCGTCTTCTTCGGTCTCGCGCACGATCACATGCAGGCGGATGCCGAACTTCACGGTGCGGCCATGACGCGCGGCCCGTTCACGCACATCCGCGAGTTTTTCCGCGACGGCGGCCGGGGGTTCACCCCAGGTCAGGTACACGTCCACCTGTTCGGCGGCGAGGTCATGGGCGGCGTCCGAAGAACCGCCGAAATACAGCGGTGGGTACGGCTTCTGCACGGGCGGGTAAAGCGCCTTGGCATTCTGCACGCGCAGGTGCTTACCCTCAAAGTCCACCGATTCGCCCTGCAACACACGGCGCCAGATCTTGAGGAATTCGTCGCTGACTTCATAGCGCTCGCTGTGATCGAGGAAGCTGCCGTCGCCACGGTTTTCGTCGGGGTCACCGCCAGTCACCACGTTGATCAGCAAGCGGCCATTGGACAGGCGATCGAGGGTCGCAGCCATGCGCGCCGACACCGTGGGCGAGATGATGCCCGGGCGAATCGCCACCAGGTAGCGCAGGCGTTCTGTCAGGGGGACCAACGCCGAGGCGATGACCCAGGAGTCTTCGCACGAGCGGCCGGTTGGAATCAGTACGCCGTAGTAGCCGAGGCTGTCAGCCGCTTGGGCGACCTGTTTCAGATAGTTGAGGGTGACTGGCCGCGCACCTTGGGTTGTGCCCAGGTAATGACCGTCGCCATGTGTTGGCAGGAACCAGAAAACATCCATGACAGATCCTTAAGCGATTTTCAGCAGAGAAGTGGAGTGCGCGGCAAACAAGGGCGCCGCGCGTTCTGCAGCAAGACGAATACGGCCCTTCAAGGGCTCGCTGGTTATTTGGTAGTCGGTGAAGTCGGCTTCGGTGGCATACACGCCAATCGGCAAGGTCAAGGCCTGGAAGAAGCTGAATAACGGCCGCAGTTGGTGATCGAGGACCAGTGCATGGCGATCGCTGCCGCCGGTGGCTGCGAGCAATACCGGCGTGTTGATCAGCGAGTTGAGGCCGACCAGGTCGAACAGGTGCTTGAGCAGGCCGGGATAAGAGCCGCGATAGACCGGTGCGGCGACGATCAGCAGGTCGGCTTGCTCGATGGTCACCAGTTGCGCTTCGATTTCCGCTGGCAGCTCATCGCGCGACAGCGCGCCGCCCAGTGGCCGGGCTATGTCGCCCAGTTCGATCAGGGTGGTCTGGATCGGCAGCAGGCTGGCCAGTTCGGCGAGTACCGCTTGGGTCAGCACCAGGGTACGGGACGGGCGCCAGGTTCCGCCGGAGAGGGCAACGACATTCAGGGGACGGGTCATGAACAGTTCCTTTTCAACAGTGGTTCATTGCGAGTGAAGTACGTGGGCTGAGCAAGAGCTGTACCAATGGGCGCAGGCCTTGCCGGCTGCGGGTTACAGGCTCACTGCTGAAAAGTGTTGCTGTTGTCTGCCTGGTGAATTGTTGAATGACTGTTGCCTGCGCAACAGTTGCCTGGCGAACACTGGGGCCCGGCGTGCAGCTAGTTATAGTGGGTTGTTTTTATTCCGTAAATGAACGTATTTCCATATTAATAGATCGTAAAAGAATATGTTGGCCTGGTTATCGAGGGTGTCGCGGCGGGTGATAGCGACTATCACGGACGATGATTTTTCACTGTGCGGGGGCGGGAGTAGCCTGTGTTCATTGACTTACACCTCCTTCGCAGAGCCTTCGCCATGAACCAGTCACTCGCTGTTTGCGTATTACTTGTCGCTTCCTTCCTCACCGGCTGTGCGACACATCCCTCACCGGAATCACGTCCTTACACCGCTGAAGAAACCAAGCAATTGGCTCTGGAAGCGCTGAGCCGTCGCGGCTTGTCGTTTGATGAATACCAACAGCAGCGCGCCGCACTGACCGGCCAGCCACAGAAGCCCTTCGGTTTTGATCGCCAGGGTGAAATGAATGCCGAGCGCAGCGTGACCTTGCATGGGCGCCCCAGTTGAGTGGCTGCGCCGTGCTGAAGAACCCGAGGTTTCCCTTAAGGAATCTCGGGTTTTTTGTTTGCCATGGAGCGACTTCAGCCTGTTAAGCTGAATTTCAGGAGCGTTCCTACGCACATTTACATAAAGTCATCCTTTTCTAATGGCATTTGACCAGGTAAACCTGACCACCTCTGTTCCGGTCGATGCCCCTGAGACGCTGCTCTCGGGAACCTGCTCTGCGAGTCTTTAACGTCATGAATAAACGTCCGCTGTATTTCGACTACGCCGCCACCACGCCGGTGGATGAGCGGGTCATCCAGGTGATGGTCGAGTGCCTGGGCTTCAATGCCAACTTTGGCAACCCTGCGTCCAGTTCCCATGCGTTCGGCCAAGCGGCCCGGCAAACGGTTGAACAGGCACGTCGCCAGGTGGCCGAGCTGGTGGGCGCCGAGCCAGGACAGATCGTCTGGACCTCCGGAGCCACTGAATCCAACAACCTTGCGATCAAGGGCGTGGCCCAGGCGCGTGGCGTGGCGGGCGGGCATATCATCACCAGCCAGATCGAGCACAAGGCAACCCTGGATACCGCGCGGCAGTTGCAGGACGCCGGGGTGGCCGTGACCTACCTGGTGCCGGATGCCGATGGCTTGATCAGTGTCGAGGCGGTCAGCGAAGCCTTGCGTGAGGACACCTTCCTGGTGTCGCTGATGCTGGTGAACAACGAACTGGGTACCCTCAATGACATTCCGGCGATTGGCGCGCGAGTGCGGGCGCAGGGTGCGTTGCTGCATGTGGACGCGGCGCAAGGGGCGGGCAAGGTGGCTATCGACCTGACGCAATGGCCGGTGGACCTGATGTCATTTTCCGCCCACAAGCTGTACGGTCCCAAGGGCATCGGCGCGTTGTATGTCGGGCCTCGGGCCCAGCAGAAGGTATCTGCGCAGATTCATGGCGGTGGCCATGAGGGCGGTTTGCGTTCCGGCACCCTGGCGACGCATCAAATCGCGGGGATGGGGGCGGCGTTTGCCTTGGCGGCGGAGTCTTTTGCGGAGGAGAAGGCCCGGATCGTGGCTTTGCGCCAGCGCCTGCTGGATCAGTTGGCACCGGTGGCAGGCGTACGCCTCAATGGCAGCCCGGCGCAGCGTATTCCGCATACCCTCAGCCTGACGTTCGGCGAAGGCGAATTCAATTCTGCCGCCCTGAGTGCCGGTATCGCCTTTTCGGCGACGTCGGCCTGCAACTCGGCCAGCAATGCACCGTCCCACGTCCTTCTGGCCCTGGGCCATGATGCACGCTCCGCCGCTCGAACCATTCGCCTGAGCCTGGGCCGGTTTACCACCGAACAGGATATCGACCAGGCTGTGCAATTGATCAAGGCCGCCCTTGCCAGTGCACCGGCGTTCTGGGCGGTCTGATTATCCATTTGCAGCACATAACAATTATTCGTGGTTAGCAGGAGACACAATGAGTACGCAGCCTTTGACCCATGGAACGGTGCCCCAGCGCCTTGCGCATACCCGTGAACTGATGAGCCGCGAGGGCATTCACGCCCTGCTGGTGCCGTCGGCCGATCCACACTTGTCCGAATACCTGCCCGGCTACTGGCAGGGTCGCCAGTGGTTGTCGGGGTTTCATGGTTCGGTCGGGACACTGATTGTCACCGCGGACTTCGCCGGTGTCTGGGCTGACAGCCGTTACTGGGAACAGGCGAGCAAGGAGCTCAAGGGCAGCGGTATCGAGTTGGTAAAACTGCAACCCGGCCAACCCGGTCCGTTGGAATGGCTGGCCGAACAAACCCCGGAAGGCGGTGTGGTGGCGGTCGACGGTGCGGTCATGGCCGTGGCCTCGGCGCGAACCCTGGGCAGCAAGCTGGCGGAGCGTGGCGCGCGCTTGCGTACCGATATCGACCTGTTGAATGAGGTCTGGCAAGACCGGCCGCCGTTGCCGAATCAACCGATCTACCCGCATCTGCCGCCCCAGGCCACCGTTAGCCGTGGCGAGAAACTTGCCGCACTGCGCAGCAGCTTGAAAGAGCGGGGCGCCGACTGGCACTTCATTGCGACGCTGGACGACATTGCGTGGCTGTTCAATCTGCGCGGCGGCGATGTGTCGTTCAATCCGGTGTTTGTGTCCTTTGCCCTGATCAATCAGCAGCAGGCCACCTTGTTCGTGGCGCTGGGCAAGGTCGATGCCGAGTTGCGTGCCACGTTGGCGCGGGATGGGGTGACGCTACGCGATTACAGCGAAGTGGCTGATGCATTGCGTGCCGTGCCGCCGGGTGCCAGTTTGCAGGTTGATCCAGCACGTGTGACTGCCGGTTTGCTCGAGCATCTCGATGCGGGGGTCAAGTTGGTCGAAGGATTGAACCCGACCACGCTGGCCAAGTCTCGCAAGAGCTTGGCCGATGCCGAACATATCCGCCAGGCCATGGAACAGGATGGCGCGGCGTTGTGCGAATTCTTCGCCTGGCTCGACAGCGCCCTGGGGCGTGAACGCATTACCGAGCTGACCATCGACGAACATTTAACGGCGGCACGCGCCCGTCGCCCGGGTTATGTGTCACTGAGTTTCAACACTATTGCGGCCTTCAACGCCAATGGCGCCATGCCGCATTACCATGCCACTGAAGAAGAGCACGCGCTGATCGAAGGTGATGGCCTGCTGTTGATCGACTCGGGCGGCCAGTACCTGGGCGGCACGACGGATATCACGCGGATGGTGCCCATCGGTACGCCGAGCGAGGAGCAGAAGCGCGACTGTACCCGGGTACTCAAAGGTGTGATCGCCCTGTCCCGTGCGCATTTCCCCAAGGGTATCCTCTCGCCGCTGTTGGATTCGATCGCGCGGGCGCCGATCTGGGCTGAGGGCGTGGACTACGGCCACGGTACCGGTCACGGCGTAGGCTATTTCCTCAATGTGCATGAGGGCCCACAGGTGATCGCCTATCAGGCCGCGACCGCACCGCAAACCGCGATGCAGCCTGGCATGATCACCTCGATTGAGCCCGGTACATATCGCCCGGGTCGTTGGGGCGTGCGCATCGAGAACCTGGTATTGAACCGTGAAGCAGGCAAGACCGAGTTTGGTGAGTTCCTCTCGTTCGAAACCCTGACCTTGTGCCCCATCGATACACGTTGCCTGGAGCCGTCGTTGTTGACGGCTGATGAGCGCCAGTGGTTCAACGCCTACCACGCCGAGGTGCGGGAGCGTTTGAGCCCGTTGCTAAGCGGTGCCGCGCTGGAGTGGTTGCAGGTCCGCACTGCCGCTATTTGATCGGTTGCGCTTCAGGGGGGCGACAGCGCAATGCCGAGCCCCCATTCAATCGTTGCCGCCTAAGACGGGTTCGCAAGGGGACGTTCAAGGGCGGTCGACGATCGAAATTCAGCCAAGGGCTTCCCGTACAAACTCCAGACGGTCCTGGCCGAAAAACAACTGATCTCCTACAAACAGGCTGGGCGCACCAAACACCCCGCGTTGAACGGCTCGTTCGGTGTTGTCCTTGAGGGCGGCTTTTACGACTTCATCGTTGGACAGGGCCAATACTTGTTCCGGATCGAAACCCTGCTCAGTGAGGACTGTGGCCACGACGGCGGGGTCTCCCAAATGACGGCCTTCTACCCAGAGGGCGTGGAACAGGCAGTCGATGAAGGCCTGGAAGCGTTCAGGTTGGTGCATTTGCATGCCGGTAACTGCCCTCATCAATACCAGCGTATTGATAGGGAAGTGCGGGCTGAACTTGAGCACAACCTTGTAGCGTCGGGCATATCGCGCCAGGTCATCCAACAGGTAGCGACCTTTGGCGGGGACGGTGATCGGGGAAGCGTTGCCGGTCGCCTTGAATACGCCCCCTAATAGTATTGGCCGATACACCAGCAGTGCGCCGGTTTCGGCGCACAGGGCAGGGAGCTGGGTATACGCCAGGTAAGTGGCGGGACTGCCGAGGTCGAAGAAGAACTCCAGGGTCTTATCCATGGTTGCTGCTCGCTGCTTATTGTTATGAAGGGCGTGACTACCAGGGCTCGTTCCAGGGGCGCAGGTCCAGTTCGAAAGTCCAGGCGTCCCGTGGCTGGCTATGTAGGAACCAATAGTTATCGGCGATATGGTCGGGGTTGAGAATGCCGTCCTGATCCTTGAGGGCATATTTCTGCGGAAAATTGTCGCGAATGAACGCGGTATCGATAGCGCCGTCCACCACCACGTGGGCGACGTGGATACCTCGGGGGCCTAATTCCCTCGCCATACTTTGGGCGAGGGCGCGAATTCCGTGCTTGGCGCCGGCGAACGCGGCAAACCCTGCAGCTCCACGCAGACCTGCCGTGGCGCCGGTGAACAGGATGGTGCCGCGGTTGCGCGTAACCATGCGTTTGGCGACTTCGCGGGCATTCAGGAAACCGGAGAAACACGCCATCTCCCAGATCTTGAAGTATTTGCGCGCCGTTTCTTCCAGGATGCTGCAGGGGACGTTGGCGCCGATATTGAAGACGAGGACTTCGATAGGGCCCAGTTCGCTTTCGATCTGTTCGATCAGTGCGATAACGCCTTCTTCTTTGCGCGCATCGCAAGCAAAACCATGGGCTTGGCCGCCCGCCAGCTGGATGCTGTCCACCAGCGGCTGCAGTTTGTCGGCGCTGCGACGGGTGACGCAGGCCACATACCCCTCGCGGGCAAAGCGTTTGGCAATGGCGCTGCCGGTTGCATCGCCCGCACCCACTACCAAAACGATTTTCTTGTTGTGCGTCATGGGAACTCCTTTGGCTCGGTGATCAAGCAGGAGTGTAGCCACAGCATCGCAAAGGGCAGGTTTGTGTCAGGAATTTGATCGGAGCAGTCGGGGACTGCTCGGGTGACTACTTACAGATGACGATCATGCTGCGGCTGGTGTAGCCAGCAGGGTTGAGGCCGAAGGGGTAGTCCCCAGGCTCCTCGGAATTGTCACCGGATTTGGCGATAACCCGGTAGCCCTTGGCTCCGCAAGAATTGGTGGCACTGGTGTAGCACTGGTCCCAGGAGGACGACAGGCCCGAACAGTTGATATGCAGCCCTTTTTTGCCCCGCTTCACTTCTGTCTTGGTGGTCGCGGCACAGCCAGCAATGGCCACGACCATGAACAGTATCAAAATTCGCTTCATTCCTATCCTTAATAGCCGCTCCGCAAAAAAGCCTGGAGCTGGCCTTACTCGCTCTCGATTGTAGCGTTCGGGCTGTCCTTGTCGAAATTCTCCATGAATGACATTGGTTTACCGACTAAACATGGCCTAAATGAGCGGCAAATACCAGAGCTACCTCGAAAGATGATTAGTCGGCGGGCACCAGTGGTTTGGATTCATTGCGCATGGTCAATGTGGCGCCTACGGAGGCCAGGATGATGCAGGTGATGGCCAGCCATTGGGCGAGGGATAAGTGCTCATGCAGGAAAAACAGGCCGGAAAGCGCGCCGAACGCGGGCTCGATGCTCATCAACGTACCGAAGGTGCGGGCGGGTAGTCGGGTCAGTGCGACCATTTCAAGGGTATAGGGCAAGGCGGTGGACAGAATGGCGACGCCAATGGCGATAGGGATCAGGGCGGGTGTCAGCAATGCAGTACCGGCATGGACGATACCAATCGGTGCGACGAAGAGGGCGGCAATCATGACGCCCAGCGCGGCGGTTTGTACGCCGTTGTCGTTGCCGGCTTTTTGGCCAAACAGGATATACAGCGCCCAGCAGACGCCCGCACCCAATGCGTAGCCCGCGCCGATCAAGTCAATGCCACTGCTGGCTTCCCCCATCGGGATCAGCAGGAGCAGGCCAATGATCGCGAGGGCAATCCACAGGAAGTCCATCGCTCGCCGTGATGCATAGATAGCCACGGCGAGGGGGCCCGTAAATTCGAGTGCTACTGCAATGCCCAGGGGGACGGTGCGCAAGGACATATAGAAGAGGAAGTTCATGCCGCCCAGCGCCATTCCGTAGACGATTACGGTGCGCAGGGACTTGGCCGTCAGCTTTGCGCGCCAGGGGCGCAATAGAAGCAGCATGATCACGCTGGCGAAAATCAGGCGCAGGGTCGTGGTGCCTTGTGCGCCGATGATAGGGAACATGCTCTTGGCCAGCGAAGCGCCGGACTGTATGGAGGCCATGGCGATTAACAGCAGGCCTACTGGAAACAATGCCGAGGCCAGGCTGCGGGGTGGGGTGGTCATTGAGGTGTGTCGTCCAAGGTCATAGTAGAGAAGCAGAGGTCGCTATGATGCTGAACTGTTGAGTAATGAGCAATATATTGCCCAACTATCGCTGCCACACGTCCTATATAGAAGGAATGTCAGGTGTTTTCGGTGGTTTGATAGAAATTCCAAATAAAGAGTTGACGGCAGATTCTGGAAGTCTATAATTCGCCCCACTTCCGGCGCAGTCGAAACGGAAAACTCCTTGGTAAACAAAGAGTTACGCAAGATTCGACAGCGACCTGCTTCAGTTCATCGAAGCCCAG